>SKEE01000200.1_pt1 | contig 71197 bp, 71 predicted proteins | sample 4826661 | NCBI WGS metagenome assembly SKEE01 (sample SAMN11008817, study PRJNA524170) | human gut metagenome | biome: Human fecal sample; material: Feces; isolation source: fecal sample from pouch patient p20 | host: Homo sapiens | place: Israel: Tel-Aviv | collected 2016-11-14
TCGACTATCCACGCAGGTCCGGTGACTTCCGGCAGCTCATCGTCATCTGTCGGGGAAGACCATTCCAGTTCCCCCCACAGCACATCAACGAGCTCTCCGCGCTCATACAACTGCCAGCCACAGAAATTGCAGCCCTGTTCGGCGTACCAGTGCTCCAGCGTGCAGCCGAAACGGCGGCTTAATTCTGCAACAACGTCGCTTTCCGGCTGACACCACGGCGTGTCGAAATCTACCTGAATGAAGTTTTCCCCCTGACTGCTGATATTCAGGTCATACCCACAAGGCCACTTCACGCCATACCGTTCTGTATACCAGTGATATGCAGAAGGAACACCGTTCAGAACACCGCCGTTAAAGCCATTCACTTCAATATCCAGGCGGGTCGGCAAAACCGTCAGCAGGTCAAACGGCATGGTTTTTTCCGGCAGTACGTTGTCACACAGACGGTTCCACCACACCGATACATCCTCGTTACCCCAGATGTCACACCAGTCACCTCTTTTTGCGGTGAAATGCACAGTGATAGTTTCCCTGACATCATCCGGTAACTCTTCCCAGCGACGCTGTCCAGTACCGCTCTGCAGCCAGAGTTCATGCAGCATCAGGCAGTTTTGCTCATCCAGCAGTACACCGTTCTGCAGGTGTGTCAGCCAGCGGGTGAACGCGATATTTTCCGGTGATACAGCACCACGTCCGGCAGCCGTCACTCCGGGGCACTGCTCAGAGCGGATATTTTCAGTGATCTGCAGAAGTCCGGCACTTCCGGCCAGAAACAGCTGAATACCTTCATTTGTGGCGCGGCGATAAAACGGTGTGACTGCACCGCTGGCCAGTCGTTTAATCTCAGCAATCTGTGCCGGTTCACCAGAAAAATACATACGATTCGAGCACCAGTTTGGCATGGGAATTCTCCTCACAGGAGCACCGGGAGGGAGCCCCTGTGGCGCCCGTTCCCCGCTGCCTGTGGGCTGTTCACCGCGTCCGGTAACGGGTCAGGCCGACCGTGGAATACCGCAGCCGTCGTCTTTGACGGCAAGGTTATGCCGCGAAAGCGGCTTGAAGGGCGTTCATCAGAAAAGGGCGACGGGCTGGCGTACACTATCACCGACGCCAGCCGGGAGCGGTAAAAGCGCCCGTCCCGTGCCCGCCGGACGCGGGACACTGACCACAGGCAGCGTTTATGCCGCGCCGCGTCAGCCGGCGCAGTAAAAAGAGGAGCACGGCGACATCCTTTTCCCCTGAACATCCGTCAGCCTTTCTCTGCGGCAAGATCAATCCTTAACAGAAAAAAAACCAACAAGCACCCACATAAAAAACAAAAAACCCAAGCAACACCCACACAAACAAAAAAAACACCCAGAAAACACCCAAAGACAAACAACAATAAAGTAATGAAACCCATAAAACACCCAAAAAAAGACAAAAAAGATTAAATAGCACTTGAACGCCACCAAAAAAATACTATTATGGGTATAGACACCCAAACGACACCCAAAAGAGGATTTTATGATTAAGATATTCTGTGATGATGGTTCTACAGCGGTTAAGCTGGCATGGTTTGAAAACGGGGAACTAAAAACCCTCATTAGTCACAATTCTTTCAAGGAAGGCTGGAACACATCAGGATTTGGCAGTGAGAAAACTTATAATTACTTAGTCGATGGAGAGAAATATGCGTTTGATACACATAACCCATCAGCAATAGTCACAACCAATATTGAGTTTCAATATAGTGTAGAAAATCGTCTCGCTGTACATCACGCACTACTACAAACAGGAATGGAGCCTGGGGATGTAGAGCTTTGGGTTACATTACCTGTATCTGAATATTTCACTACAGATATGCAAGAGAATTCGGATAACATAAGAAAAAAAATAGAAAACCTGAAAAAAGAAATTACACTGAATAAAGGCAGCGTATTTTCAATCAAGAAAGTTCATGTATTACCCGAGTCTCTACCTGCAGCGTTGACCTCTCTCGAAGAGGATAAAGTCAGTGATCTTGAAACGTCCCTTGTCGTCGATCTTGGTGGAACAACTCTTGATTGTGGCGCTATAGCTGGCAGATATAAAAATGTAACACAAGTATCCGGAGAACCTGGTCTTGGCGTAACTCTGGTAACAACGGCGACAATGAATGCCCTGAAACAGGCAGGAACGCATACCAGCTACTATATTGCAGATCAACTGGTTAGAAACAGAAATGCTGATGATTTATTCGAAATTGTTGTTAATGACAGCAGTAAAATAGATGATGTGAAATCAGTAATTGAAAACAGTATTACAAGACTTTCAGACAGAGTTATAAATCATTTACACTCGTACAAAGGGATAAATCGTATATACATGACTGGTGGTGGTGCGGAACTAATCTACCCTGCAATAAAAAAAGCATTCCCCTTATTAAAGGATAAAGTAAAAATTTTACCAGATGCGCAATTAGCCCTTGTTATTTCTATTGCTGAAATAAATCGATAATGAGGTACAGGATGAGTGATGAACGTCGTAAATTATGGCTATACTTATATCCTGATGAGCCACAGCAAAAATCCGCAATAGAAACCATTGAAGAAATACCTCAAAGACAACGTTCTGATTTCTTCAGAGATAGTATTGTTGCAGGTATTGCATTATCAAAACTCGATAAACGATTACCTGCACTTGTATCTATGTTACTACAGCAAGATAGTAATATAGATACTCTTGTACGTATTTTAAAAATACTATTCCCCAAGCTTGATATTGACTCAACGGAAGATAAATCTACACTCTGTGCCGTTGCTTGGCAAAAAAGATGTCGGGATGAATTACAACAAGGCACACCATGGTCTGCCTGGTTTGCGATTAGTGAGGATGAATATAATCATCATCTTAATCATCCAGAATCAAACAGTCAGGTACGTGCATTATGGGCTTATGATGAAAACGAGCAGAAAAAGGATATACAGGATAAAGAGAGAACGCCCTTTCCGGAGGCCAACACCAATACAAGTTCAGAAACATTGAGTAATGCTAAAAAATTATTTGGTAATTCAAATTAATTATTCAAAGAAAATCCCGGTCGAAGGGCCGGGATGTTTACACGTTAACCACCCTGCAATTCTGCCACTCCTGATGCGGAATAACAGGACAGGACCGGGAACAGTCAGGCTCACTTTTTTCTCCGTCGTCTGCCACGCGCTCTGCTGCCTGTATTTTTTTCCCGGGATGCCGGCTCACTCTGCAATGCCGGGGGAGGTACCTGTTTCAGGAGCTGGCGCAGCACACTGTTGAGGATCAGCGTCCGCCGAGCCCGTGTGGCAGCCACATAGAGCAGGTTGAGTTCATCCCGCAGTTTCTCTTCAAATTCCTGCACATTGTCCGTTCCCGGCTGCTCAAGCTCCTGAAAATCCTCATGCAGCCTCACTGTGTCCCATTCCAGGCCTTTGGCCCTGTGCACCGTGGTGACAGTCACGGCAGCAGCCTTTTCGTCACGGACCTCATATTTTCGCAGCGTGGCCACATGTTCCGGCAGCGGCGAAAACTTCTGAATGATAGCCACTGACTGCAGCATTTCCGCGTCCCGGCTTGCCTTTGCCGTCGCCTCATAGTCAGAGAACGACTCCCACGCAGCAAAGCGAGCCGGCTCCCGGATTTTTTCCGTCATTCCCACAGAAAACCACCACAGATCCAGCAGGCGGGCAACCGGCCAGGCATTCATACCGTTGATCCAGTATGTTTTCTGCTTCCTCCGGGCCGCGTGAAGCGCAGCACCAATCACGCCCATCACTGTCCGGCACAGCACCGCACAGTGAGGCATATTCCTCTCGGGTTTCAGCAACAGACGGTCATCACCGCCAAGCCCACAGACTTTTTTCGTCTCCCCGTCCAGAGCCAGCACAGCATTTGCCACATCTGCCACACAGGGACCGAAACGGAAACTGCCGGTAAGCCACAGCCTGTCTGCCGTGGCCAGAGAGGGGGTATTCAGCGCATCCACGGCACCCCGGAAGCGATAAATCTGCTGATGTGGATCACCCACCATCACCAGCGTTCCACGGTGGCGCAGGACCAGGTCGGAGATCACCGGACTGGCGTCCTGGGCTTCATCAAACAGGATTTCATCGTACTTTGCGGACAGATCCGGCTGCGAAAGCTGGTACAGCTTCAGATACAGATCATGAACGACCGGAAAGTCATCACTGCGGTCGCACATTCTTTGCCAGAGACGCACGGCCAGCGGCAGCACCTCTGCTGCGCGCAGTGGCGGCCTGGCACGGACATGCACCTCAGACAACGTCGTGTCCGCACTGTTCATGAAAGCCTGTAGGGTTTCCCTGACGGCCGCAGCCAACGGCCACTGGCGCAGTGAAAGCGCCCCGGCGATATCAGTAATGCCCAGGGAAGGCACGAGACGGTGGGAGTAATGTCGTCCAAATTCCGGCCACGCCAGCTGATGTGCAGTCCGGCAACAGACATTCACCGGGAAGCGTGCCTGAGCCTCCTCCCGGACAGACCGGTTGAATGCGATATAGAGCATACGGCGTTCAGGCCGGGCCTGCGCATAAGCCACCAGTGTGGCTGTTTTGCCGGTGCCGGCAAAAGCCCTGACAACCAGTCGCTGTCCCTGCCAGTTAATGACAGCCTGTTGTTCAGCGGTCGGAGCGTGACGGATTTTCCTGACCGGGTGCTGAGTCATTTTGCCGTTGCGTCCTCCCCGTCCGTCATCCCGGCCAGAGCGACCTGTTTTTTCTCCCACCGTCGGTCCCGGATGGCCAGCCAGCGTTGAGCATTTTTTGCCTCATCCTCAGAAACCAGCCCGGCAGGCTTACCGTCGAGGTCATAGCGGGTGGCACCGGTGACAGCGGTACGCAACAGATAGACACGGCGGGAGGTGATACAGGATACGGCACAGTCCCATTCATCCCGGGTGAGTCCGGCTTCAGGGTGCTCAGCCAGCCAGGCAGGAATATCGCGGGAGATACCGACCCTGAGAGGCAGAAAACCGCCGCCTTCAGCGCGAAGATGCGGGAAAATCGCCTTGACCTTTTCCATGCACTGGTCGGTGAACTCCCGTGTCCAGTGCTCTCTGAGGGGTCTGCGTGGTGGTCTTCCTTTCCTTTTTTTTCCGACGGCAGCAGGCGCAGGAGACGCATCCTGGATGGGGGCTGGCAGCTGCTCATCAGCAGCAGCCGGTGGTGCCCCCACTTCCGGTACAGGCGAAATGACAGTCTCTGTTTTATCGACGACAGGTGGTGGTGAAATAACGCGACGTTTTTTCACCACAATGACGGGCGTTTTCTTTTCCTGATTCCTGGCCATTAATACCCCGACAAGATTAAATTCTGGTTAACGATATCATTATACAGCGAATAATATAATTATGGTTCACGTATTATTATCCGTGACTCTTTCCTGGTAACTCCCGCATAATAACTTCACTTTTCCAGTATTCCAGAAGATGATGTTTTTTCCTCGATAATAAAAATGTGCCAATATGGAAATAAGAAATCGGATTTTTTATCAGCATACGCAAATTTTCAGATAACAATGAATACAGATGTATTTTATATACACAGATAAAACCGCGCAACAGACATAAATATGACAGTAGCATGAAAAAGCAGAGAGAGACAGGGTGATACAGAAAAGTAACTATTTTTTTAGCTATAGTATTATTGGTTTTACCTATTTTCGTGATTGTGTTTCTGTATATTGGACAATGAGTCTCTCAGAATCGGTTTCTCGAAGTGACGAGCGATCAGAATGGAGACAAATAAATTCGGGAAACGAACCTTCACGGTAAGTTTTGTCACATTTATCATCCCTAAACATGAGAATTATCACCAAAACTAACCACCCAACAAACAGCAGCGCCGGGAGCAGCATTATAAAATCATGTACAGTGTTGCGTAACGACATGATAAGTTCTCAATATGCTCTTTACCAGATTATACCAGTGATACTTTAACGCACCATCATTAATGCTAATGTATGCATACATTAGCATTAACATGCTGACAGCAACAAGCGGCGGATTTACGTCTGGATAACGTAAATGATTGCGGTATACAGGCCAGGCGGTCAGATTTTCAGCCGTGCCTGTTCCTGCAGCAGTTCCAGATGATATGTAGCAATAGCGTTTACCACCCCTGCCGTCATCCGTGCGTCGGCGATCGCTGAGTGTGCCTGCCCTTCCCAGGTCAGTCCGGCCTGGCTGGCAGCACAGGCCAGTGAAATCGTGCCATAGCGGTTGGTGGCCCCATAATATCCTGCAGCCAGCTCCATCGCACAATATACCGTCAGTTCTTCCAGCCAGTCAGCCGGATCGCTATGTGCGGCAGCAGTCTGTTTCAGAATGCGGATATCGAACCGGGCATTAAAGATAATTACTGGTCGGTCCCCGATTGCATGCCGCAGTTGCCGCGCCACATCTGTCCATGATGGTGCGCCGCAGAGTGCCTGCTCACTGATACCATGCACGGCGGCGGCCTGCGCCCCGATGGCGACCGTGGGCTTCAGCCTGGTTTCAAACACCACCTGACCGGCCGCATCGGTCAGGCCGATTTCCAGGGCTTCCGAGGTATTATCCAGTCCTGTCGTTTCAGTATCCAGAAAGAGTGGTGCCAGACTCAGCCAGTCATATGCCTGCCGTGCCATCCGGCCACTGGTGCTGTTTAGTCGGGATAAAACGGAAAGCCGCTGGCCAGCCAGCTGTTGTTTACTCGTCAGAGGGCGTTTCTCACGCATCGGAACACAATCTGCAATTCGGTATACAGCGAACCTGCCACCATAAGTATTTTTATACCACTTAACCGGCTCAGCACCGGGGGCTGGCTTCATTCTGAATTCATCGCGCAGACGTCCTTTCGAGAAACACCTGTCTTCGGCAATCGCCTGCGCACGTCTGGTGACCAGCTCATCATTATTCATGGTTCTTGCATCTCCGTCAGACGTTTTTATATCCGGACAGCCCCTCTATGGCCACTTCTGTGCAGTATGCAATACTCGCAGGATATACACTTTTCCCCACTGGCTGTCGACCTCATAAACCAGAACAAAATGCGGGTGAATAACCAGTTCCCGGGTACCTTCCACACGACCGTTGCGGCCTTTATACGGCTGCCCGGCCAGGCTGCTGGCTGAATAACCAATCCGTTCGTCCAGTTCAATGGCAGCCATCAGGTTCTGCTCCGCAATGTACTCACGAATGCGCTTCCTGTCCTGGCTGGCCAGCATGGTCCAGAATATCTCCATCATTTACCGGCAACCTTCCTGCTCATTTCATCCCGCCATGCTGCAGCAGAGGATTCGACCATGTCATGGGGAAGCACATCGCCGTGCTCGAGTTGCTGACGTCCTGCCGCAACCTGGTCACGGAACCAGGTATTATGCTGCCGTTCAACGGTCTGGCGCATAAAATCCCGGATTAACTGGGAGCCATTACGGTCCATGCTTTTTGCAGCGGCCATAAAAGCATCCTTCAGTTCAGCGTCGATTCTTAAACTCATATTAACCTGTGCCATTTATCACCTCGTCATTACTACGTATATACACAGTATATAACGATTCAGATATCGTCACCAGGATATGCCGCGCCAGCGGCATGGAAGGCGGCGCTCTGTTGTTTCATATGATACCGGAGTAAAACCGCCGAAGCCCGGCGTAAGCCGGTACTGATTGATAGATTTCACCTTACCCACCCCCATCCCTGCCAGACCATACCCACTTTCAGCCATGAGAGAGCTTCTGTGCGCGGTCGGAGTGGTCCCGACGAGGGTTTACCCGAAGTCGGGGCGTATCTCCGCGTTAGCGGGCCGTCAGGGCCGCTTACGAGCGTGTATTCAACACTTCCAGCGAGAAGACTGACAGCGATGATGCTATTTAGTTACAACATTCATAATTAAAAGCGATGTTGTTCCCGCCCTTTGGGCGGGGGCGGCCTCGCTTTTCAGTTATGAGGGGTGGGCACGGTGCTGCGTTTGTGTGGTGTTTTTATTCCTGATGTCTTTTTGTTGTGGTTTCAGAACGGTGAGGTTCGGGGCCCGCGCGTCAGCGTGGGAGGTGCATATCTGTCTGTCCACAGGACAGGCACTGAATAGGTCTTTTTTTTAAATGGAAGTAATTAAGTAGTTTAAAGGAAATAGAGTACTGGGGTTTAAAAGAAACATTGCACCCTGTAACGCCTGCGGCTGGCGCTTTATGGAATGAGCGGTTGTAACCTTACGGAGAAGTCCCTTGCAGTTAAATGTGGACAAGAAGAATTCCCTGTCTGTGAGACGTGTTTTGCGTGAAAAACAGGGGGAACCGGATGCACCTGAAGGTGGATGACGTGGCTGTTTTTTGTGTGTGGGGCTGCTTTTTTGTGCGCTTGCGGGCTTCAGGCGTGCGGATACCTCCGGCGCAGGCCGGATTATTCAGATGAGGTCAAACTCAGGGTGAGGCTGTGGCCAGCCGTGTGTAGTTGTTGTTCCGCGACATTATCATGCGTTCCTTCACGCGACGGTCGATTTCGCGCTTCACGGCCTCCAGGCTTCCCCGGAAACGCCCTTCCGCGATTTCACGTGTCAGCTGCCGTTTCACCAGGGTGACAATGTCCTGACGGGTCCTGCCTGCATCGCGGCGCGCACGGGCACGTTTCATGCCGTGGGACTTAAGCTCTGCCTGATAACTGCGGAAACGCTCGCGCACAAAACGCCAGGCTCTCGCTATCAGTTCATCCATACCCAGCGCATCCAGCCCCTGCTTTTTGCGCAGCTTGTTTTCCCATTCCACGCGGCTGCGGCGTGCGGAAGCCACTGCCTCTTCTGAGATATCAAGTGAGTCAAACAGTGCCGGCGTGAACGTGATGTCGGTCGGGATGTTACAGCCAATTGTCGGGTCGTATTCCGTCTGGTAGGTTATCAGCCCCAGCTCAGACAGGAACTTCAGGGCACGGGTGGCACGGGTGATGGAGAGTTTCCCGGCCTCAGACTCCGTCGCCAGTCCGCACTCAATGGCCAGCGTGGTGATGGAGCACTGGACGCGGTTGGCCAGCGGATCGTAGTGGAAACACAGCCCCTGCAGCAGCGCATCAATCGCCCGGCGGCGCAGCACCGGCGGCATACGCCGGCGCAGGCCGCGCGAACGGGCATACGCCACATGCGCGGCAAAATCAAAACGGGAGGTGAAGCCCACCGCCTTTTCCATCAGTTTTTCGCAGAACTTCAGCGTCCCGGCATCTTCACGGGGTGTGAAGACCGGATTCGGGTTCTTTACCTGACGGTATGTGCTTTCAGTAAATGAGGTCTGGTTCAGGGCCGCCACAAGCTGTCGCTTATGGCGGAAACAGAATGCCGTGCGTTAATGCACTGCGAAGGGTTGAATCTCTGGTACGGTTTCATATATACTTATCCCGTATTCTGTGAGGCCCCCATTATCTTTCTCTGATTCCGCCAAGTTTCGTGGAAAGATGATGGGGGTTTTCCTTTATGGCCTTCTGAAACTTTTTTCAGCCTTCCGGCCCCGGCAAACTGCCGTCGTTTCTGCCATACATCCTGAATGCCTTATGGCGCATTCTGCCGTTTTCTGGCTTTCCGGACCGCGAGGATCCCAAAAGCCACTGAATAACGATCCGCAATATACCCCTTTTCCACCGCTTTGAAAAGCCGACACGATTTCTCTGATTTACCAGGCCTCTCATTAACCACCTAAAAAACGTCGTTTTTTTGAACTATGTCAAAAAAATAGACAATTCCACAAACGATCTTTTATGCTGTGTTTTTCATCATTTTTAGTAGAAGAGATCGCCTAAAATTTTTAAACGATCTAATCCTCCAGACACCGCACACAAATCAGCATAATATGCTGCTTTATCAAATATAACGATCTATTTAACTGCTTATCTTCACTCTTGCCACAGATACATCCTTATGTAATATATTTGCCAGCCATTAATCCTGTTTGCAGGAGTTGTCGGTTTTCGCCCGCCTCGAAACCGTCCACAAGGCTTACAAGAGTGCGTAAATCATGTGCCTGTCAGAACTGCAGGCCGGGCTGAACGAGGGTCAGCCGCTGTTTCCGACACATGCTTTATGTATTCGCCGTTCACAACAACATCGAAGCCCCTCTGCGGGGATCGATTTTCGCGGAGCGTTCCGGATTTTGAATATCAGTGAATTACATCAACGCAACTGGTATCTGGCTCAGTACATCCCTGCCGGCAAAAACCGCGAACATCTCTTTTCCTGGCTTTCCGAACAACACGTCCTTCCCTGGACACCCCTGATACTGAAAAAGGTCCGCCGCACGGATAAAGTCTGTGGTTACCGTCGACATATACACGCCGTGTTTCCCGGTTACTTTTTCCTGAAAGCAGACCCCGAACGCCACAGCTTCACTCACCTTCGCCGTCACAGTGCCTTTCTGGACTTCGTGAAAATGGCCGGTGAAATCAAAACCGTCAGGGAGGATATCGTTCAGTCTTTGATGAAAGTGTACCCGGATCCTGCGCTCAATCCGGCAGCCAGGGAGGAGCTGGATGCTGCCTCCACCCTCTGGCTGACAAAAGCGCGTTACCAGTACCTCCTCCGGCTTGATGCACAGCCTCTGCCGGAGTCGAGGATCGCCCTGCTCCTGCACCTGGTATCTGATGACGGAGCGTTGACATGAAAATTGCTGTCTTAATTTGACGACTTTTCCCGGCCTTTATGGCCGGGATTTTTTTCCCTTCTGTTTCCACAATGCCCGGCACCGGTGACACCTGAGGGTGTACGGAGAGCGGCTGTCGGGCATTTTTTCAGGACGCCTTTATGACCATTCTATCCCAGGAAAACCCTGTCATTCTGTTACTGGAGAATATGCTCGAAGCACTCTCCACCGCCCCGGACAACATCAACAACGAACGGCGTCGCCGGCGTTACCTGCTGAACTGGCTTGACACTGCCCGTCAGATGCGCGAGTTCAGAGGAATGGCTGAAGAGTTCACTACCCTGCGAAAACTGCTGGCCACCAATTCAGACATACCGGTAGCAAACACCCTGAAATCACTGCTGGAAAGTGGCAATAACGCAGCATTATACGACCTGTACCGCTTCCGCTCGGCTCTTTCCGCGTGCAGAAGTCTGGGATGGCAGATTGGCACGTGCGCATGGAACGACCAGCTGCTGAGTGAGACACTTTCCCGTGCGCAAACAGGTAAACGTCATATCCTGCAGCTGAACAGTACCAGAGACACCTTTTCCACCACGGGCAGAATGCTCAGACCGGTGGCATTTTCATTAATTCATCCGGCATCCCTCGAATCTTCAGAAGTGGAAGAGATATTCCGGGATGAAGGTTTTATACTCGCGCACGGACGCGAATGCAGCCTGAACGGCAGCGGCAGAAACATGCTGTCACGCATTCTTCATGTGGGGCATTCAGGTTTACCGAAAGCCGAATGGGGCATAGATCACAGCAATCACCTGTTACACTGAAATACCGGGACAGCCACAACGGCAGCCACTCTCCGCTGACTTTTTTTCGCAAATCGCGGTTTGCTGATGTGGATGTCCCATTTTTTATTATCCGTCCTCTCCGGTTGTCATAAAGCGCATTCCGGCGTGAGGCTTCTGTTGTTATCATCCCCTCCTGCAGACATCCCCTTGTCTTCTGATGACTGACGATATGCTTCTTCTGACAATTAAAGAAGCGGAAGCTTCACGCCATAATGTTGTTTGACTGACCTGCCACAGGAGGAAAAATGACACTGACGTTACTTACCGCGTATAACGCACCCTATCTGGCAGCCCTGACTTTTGTTCTGCTTACTGGTATCGCTGAACTTATCGCCCTGCTCTGCGGACACTCCCTCTCTTCAGCTATGGATACACCTGATTTACCGGAGGGGCTGACAGGAGAGGCGCTGGACTGGCTGAACATCGGACGGATCCCCCTGCTGATCGTCCTCTGTATACTGGCAGGTTTTTTTGGTATATCCGGCATTCTCCTGCAGGGTCTTATTATTCATCTGCTGCAGGCTCCTGCCCCGAACATTCTCCTTGCACCACTTTGCCTGCTGCTGACATGTCCTCTCGTACACCGCACCGGCAGACTGATTGCCCCCTGGTTACCCCGTGATGAAACAACGGCGCTCACCGAGGAGGCATTCATCGGGTGTATGGCCACCATCACCGGTTATCACGCAGTGGCGGGTTCCCCCTGTGAAGGTCGCTTCACAGACCGCTTTGGGCAGGTTCATTACCTGTTGCTGGAGCCGGAGGCCGGGAAAGAATTCAGACGAGGAGACAAAGTGATTATTGTCTGCCGTCTTTCCGGTTCCCGCTGGCTGGGCGAACTGAATCCCTGGCCGGATGTTCTTTAATCCCGACATATACAGAGGTTCTCACTATGTTTAATCTTCCGGGATGGTTGTTTACCGTTATTTCGCTGGTCCTCACCCTGTTCGTTATCGGGCTGATATTTGCCCGCCTGTACCGTCGGGCATCGGCAGAGCAGGCCTTTGTCCGCACAGGTCTGGGAGGCCAAAAAGTGGTAATGAGTGGCGGTGCAATTGTTATGCCCATTTTTCACGAAACAATTCCCGTCAACATGAACACCCTGAAGCTGGAAGTCAGTCGTGCAGCGGCTGAAAGTCTCATTACCCGCGACCGCATGCGTGTTGATGTTGCCGTTGCCTTTTTTCTTCGGGTAAAACCATCAGCCGAAGGAATATCCACTGCAGCCCAGACGCTGGGACAACGCACGCTCACACCTGAAGATCTGCGTAGTCTGGTCGAGGATAAATTTGTTGATGCCCTGCGGGCCACGGCGGCCAGAATGAGCATGCAGGATTTACAGGATGCCCGCGAGAACTTTGTTCAGGGTGTGCAGAACACCGTTGCGGAAGACTTATCCAAAAACGGTCTGGAGCTTGAAAGTGTGTCGCTGACAAGTTTCAACCAGACTGCACGGGAACATTTTAATCCTGACAATGCCTTTGATGCTGAAGGCCTGACCCTTCTGACCCAGGAAACAGAACGTCGTCGCCGCGAACGTAACGAAGTTGAGCAGGATGTTGAAGTGGCCATCAGGGAAAAAAACCGGGATGCACTCTCCCGACGTCTGGAGATTGAACAGCAGGAAGCCTTCATGACTCTGGAGCAACAACAACGGGTAAAAACCCGTACGGCAGAGCAGAGTGCCAGTATTGCTGCTATTGAAGCTGAACGACGTCGTGAAGCAGAATCCGCGAGAATTCTGGCTGAACGTAAGATAGAGGAAGCCGAAATCGAACGACAGCAGATAGTGCGTACCCGCCAGGTCGAAGCCGAACGGGAAGTGGCCATACGGGAAATTGAGCAACAGCAGGCAACCGAAATCGCCAGCCAGGCCAGAGCCATTGCCGTGGCTGCAAAATCGGAAGAGCAGTCACAGGCAGAAGCCCGGGCAAGTAAAGCACTGGCTGAAGCCGTACAGGCCCAGCAGGATGTGGAAACCACCCGCCAGACTGCGGAGGCCGACCGTACCAAACAGGTTGCCCTGATTGCTGCTGCTCAGGAAGCTGAAACGAAAGCGGTTGAACTGACGGTTCGCGCACAGGCTGAAAAAGAAGCAGCCGAACTCCAGGCAGCAGCAATTATTGAACTGGCGGAGGCCACCCGTCAGAAAGGTCTGGCAGAAGCAGAAGCACAGCGCGCACTGAACGATGCCATTAACGTGCTTTCGGATGAGCAGACCAGCCTCCGCTTCCGTCTTGCCCTGCTGGATGCATTACCTGCCGTCATAGAGAAGTCCACAGAACCAATGAAATCCATTGACGGCATTAAAATCATTCAGGTGGATGGCCTGAATGGCGGTGTTACCCGTGGTAAAACAGCAACAACCGACATAAGTGGCGGAAATCTCGCTGAACAGGCGGTAACCGCCGCTCTGGCTTACCGTACACAGGCTCCGCTCATCGACTCCCTGCTGAAGGAGGTGGGGTTATCCGGTGAAGGACTTACAGCCCTGACACGTCCACTGGTCATGCCAGCCCCGGAAAAGGTCCCGGATGTCAGCGAACCGGTAACCGCTCCGGATAACTCAGAACCACAACAGGTTTAATCCCCGTGCCGGAATTTTTCCGGCATCTTTTTCACAAAGAATGCCCTCACGGGATATTCTGGTTTAAAAGAGGATTGAAAATGTCCGCAGAAAAATTCAGAGTTGTCATATACACCAATACATGTGAAAAGAAAGTCAGTTATATTCCTGCAACAGAAGATATAAACATCGCTATAATGCCATTTCAGACGGCAGACAATGGCTTAATTATTGTGTGTCAGAACTCCCGTATAATACGACGCAAAGAGCGTATACCCGGAAGCAGCTGTGAATGGAAAGATGTGACATTAGCACCAAAATCCAGAAACCGCGTTCAGTTATAGCCTGACAGCCTGCTTTTTATCCCTCAGAAAAGGGGGATAAAAATTAAATATTTCACAACCGAGATATTTTTCAGGAATGCAGATTATTTTATGTTATGACCAACAGAGAAACAGGCATGAGAACAATCACAACGCGTGAACAATTATTAATTAATGGGAGAGTCCACGAAAGAATCGCCACACATATAGTTACAGGAGCTCATGGGTATGAAACGCTTTGCACAAATGGCTATAACGTCAGATACAACAAGGCGCAGCAACTGGTTGAAAGCTGCGAAAAAATATCTGAAGGCAAACTACCTGTTACCTGTCCTGTCTGTTTCGCCATATGGCAGGATGTACACAGGTTCACCCACGTTGACTTTGACACACAATCGGGGAAAAGTGATTTTATTGATACCTGCCATTCGGAGATCATAACCGGAAATGTTTCAATAACAGGCAAGAAATAAAATAATGCTCCAGTTCTGAAATGCAATTCACTCTTATAATCCCCCCACGAACATGAACGTTCATTATCAATAACCCGATGAAATGATATTCATCTGAAGGCCAGTTACCCGCCACCTGTCTTATACCGTAACCCGTAATATACCGGATTTTATTCTATGCAAAAAAAATCACTTACACTCCTTCTGCCGTCATTACTCAGCGGCTGTACGGCATTTAATGCCACGCCTGTTCCTGACACCACACCTCCGGCTCTGGTGTTCGTCGACGGACAAATTCGCGAAAGCGCTGCCATTATCGCCCATACGCAAAAACGTCTGCTTCCGCCACCGGTGACCCGCCCTGTGACGCCGCCCCGCCCGACAACAACAGCGACGCCCACAACCGCAGTCAGCAGCCAGAGTACCGCACTGCCTCCCCGCCCGCTCCTTCAGGCCACACAGCTGCCCGCACTGGTTATGACCGGTAAACCCGGTCAGTCATCCGTCGTTTATTTACGTGAGGCACGTCATCGCTCCGTCAGTGACTGGATACGCCAGTTGCTACCACCCGGCTGGCAGTTCCGGCAACAGAACGCTGCCATACCGGCACTGAACAAACGCCTCCCCGTCTGGTCCGTTAATGACCAGTGGCACCGGGCACTGAATACTCTGCTGACCGGGCAGCAACTGTACGGACATATGGACTGGAACAGGAAAATACTGACTGTCACGACCACTGCAGCACCGCCTGTTGACCTCACGGCACCGCAGGGTTCACAGAAAACAGCGGACACACCACGTAATCCGTTCAGGAGCACAACCGGAACGGCTGCAGACCAGGCACAGGTACCACCTGCCGTCAGCGCTTCCCGGGTTCAGAGCACAACAGGGACATCCGGTACATCTGCGCCCCGCACAACCACGCCAGCCCCGGTGGTCACGAAACCGGTAGCACCACCACAGAAGGTCACACCGCCACGGCAGTGGAAAATGGAAAAAGGGACCACGCTGAAGGACGGACTGGCCCGCTGGACGTCGTCCGAAAAATGCTCCCACGGCACCTGGACGCTGCGCTGGGAAACGCCCGTTAACTACAGTATCGATGCCCCTCTGGTTTTCACCGGCAGTTTCCGCCAGGCGCTGGAACAGCTCTTCGCACTCTACACCCCGGTGGAAAAACCGCTGTATGCCCGGACAAGCACAGCACAATGTCTGCTGCGGGTGACAGATCGTCCACAGGAATAACCTTATGGGCTGGTTCATCGTGTTCATCATGGTCATCACGACCACAGGCAATTTCTGGTTCACCAGTCAGCTCTCCCGCAGCGAACACCGTCATCAGGCCGCAGAAAACACACAACAGGCAGCAACGTTCATTCGTTATATGAACGCCATCAATGATTACCTGCATCAGCATCCGGAACGACGGACAGCCGGAGGGCGGCTGACATCCGCTCAGCTCGGGATTCCCGGGACGGATACCGTCAGTCATATCATCAGCCAGCAACGTGTTTTTGTCTGGGCTACAGAAACCCCGGGCCTGATGGCCGCGCTCAGGGAACAGAGTAATGACTCTGCTCTGCTCGGCAGGGTGGAAAACGGCCGACTGCTGGACACAGCCGGCAGAGCGCTTTCCGTCACACTTCCGTCAGTGATCCCCGATCACGTCATCCTCTGGATGAATTAGTCACGAATCTGAATAAATCACGGATCTCCCATGAATAAAAAAATTCTTGCCATTATGATTGCCGCCGCTCTGTTACAGGGCTGTGCCAGTTACAGACAGCTTGAGAGCACAAGAAAGGAAGCCGTTGCGGAACAACAACGGGCACGGGAAATGATGTCTGATCTGCGAACCCGGACGCCGGTTGTTAAGGAATCCTCACGACAATGGATCAATCCCCGTCCGGTCATGGATAAAAACACCGGCAAAACCGTTCCCGGTTGTCCCATTGTCATTCATACCCGTCAGAGCATCACCCTTCAGCAGGTGGTTCAGCGGATCACGGAAAGCTGCCATATTCCGGTACGGATCACACCTGATGTACTGACATACCTGAATACATCCACAACCGGCAGCACACAACAAATCCAGGGCGCATTACCCCCACCGGATGCGAGCGGCATGGTTCCCCTTGCCGCCATTGGCGCATCTGACACGCCACCATCCCGTCTGCCGGGAAATACCGCAGCACTGTCTGAACTGAATGCCTCCGGCCTGACGACCCTGCTGAATGCGGTCTCCTCCCGTCTCGGTATATCCTGGCGCTATGACGGCTCGCATATCATCTTCTATTATCTCGAGACACAGACCTTCCCCATCACCTATATGGACAGTCAGGTGGCCTATAACGCCACTGTGGTCAGCGGCACCATGTCCTCAAACGGCTCATCAGGAGGCAGTGCATCAGATGCCATTTCCGGTGATGCCAGCAATACCCAGACCACCACCGTGGATATGAAGTCTGCGCTGTATCAGGATGTGAAAAATGCGGTCACATCAATGCTGACCCCGGGTATCGGACGCATGTTCATGTCCACGGGCTTTATCACCGTCACAGATAATCCACAGGTTCTGGAAACGGTCCGGGCATTCATTGAAAAACGCAATGAAGAGATGAAACGTCAGGTGGTGCTGAATGTGGAAATTCTGAGTATCCGGAAAACCCGCAATGAGCAGGCCGGTATCGACTGGAACGCAGTCTTCAGCGACAGAACGCTGGGACTGAGTCTCGGCAGCACATTCACCAGTGCAGCCAGTGATGCCATCACAGGTGGTGTTTCCATTGTGGACGGTAAACTCACCGGTTCAAAAGCCTTCCTGAAAGCATTGTCTTCCCAGGGGGATGTCAGTGTGGTGACCCAGAACTCTGCCGTCACCAAAAACCTGACGCCGGTGCCAATGCAGATCGCCAATCAGCAAAGTTACATCGAGAGTGTGACGACGGATACCACAGCCAATGTCGGCTCATCCACCTCTCTGAATGCGGCCACCATCACCACCGGTTTTAACATGACCCTTCTGCCGTTCATTCTCCCGGACTCACAGACACTGCAGTTGCTCTATTCCATGAGTCTCTCCGACAAACCGGTTATTGAGAATTATGAGAGCGGTGGAAGTAAAGCCCAGCTGCCGAATGTGGATCTGAAAACCATCAATCAGACCGTGGATCTGAAATCCGGGCAGACGGTCATTATCAGTGGCTTCCAGCAGTCAGGACGTCGCAGCGGAAAACAGGGTGTAGGTACGCCGGGATTCTTCGGTCTTGGCGGTGGGATCAACAGTGAAAACGACGACACCATTCTCGTGGTGCTGATCACGCCCAATATCATCTGATTTGCACAAGGAGGACGATCGTGACGGATATTTCACCGACAGGGCGGCAGGTGTTTCCGCTGACGGCAGGGCGCAATGTGTTTCTGGCCGGTCTGGAATGGAAAACACTGCCCTCACAGTACCGGCATGCCCGCGACTTTGCCCGGGCACAGAAAGCCGACCTTTTCCTGGCCTGTCAGTATCTCAGTAATGAAGATGCCGATACCCACACCATGGTAGCCACTGTCAGTCGCCGCATACTGCCCGGAAAACCCCGTCAGTGCTTCTCCCTCGCCCTGCTGATCCTGCCACTACTTGAACATGGCGGCTATGCCATCACGGAACTGACGTTACCCGGAGAAACACCGCACTATAGCTTTGTTTCCGTTGTCGACGGTGTTCTCGTCAGTGACCTGGTGGGAAGCGGGGAAGAGGTTCGGGAAGCCCGGGATACCTTTCTTTCCATCAACACCGAACCGACTCAGGGCTGGATACACTATGAACCAGCGGCATTTTCAGCAGGCGCTCAGAATCAGCACCTGCCGCTGGCCTCCCTGACTGGCTCTGGTAAACATCCGGCTGCCGCACGCCTGAATCCGGTATCCCGGGGACCGCAGTTCATCACTGTCTCTCTGATCATCGCCCTTCTCGGCACTGCATGGTACGGCTGGCAGTATTATGAACGCTGGCAGACAGAAAAAGCCGCGCAGGCAGCGGTTGCCCGACAGGCCACAGAGGAACGAATCACTCCCCCCTGGCCCGGACTCCCTGAAACAGACGCGTTCATCCGGGGATGTGCTGATATATGGACTTCACTGCCACTGTCTGCTGCCGGATGGCGTTATTCGCTGGCAGAATGTTCGACTGACGGTGGCAGCGGCAATCTTCGCGCATCGTACACCAATACTGCGGGCGCGACAGTGACTGACTTCATCCGGCGCATCAGTGATATGACAGACAGCCGACCGTTTATTGTGATGCCGGAAGGAAAGACCGGCGGCATTGGCCTGCCGGTCACCTTCCGGCTGTCTGAAAACGCCGTCACAGTTGATGCACTACCGGAAACCGCTGTCCTGCAGGAACGACTGACCTCGCTGGCTCAGTCAATGCAACTGAAACTGGACTGGCAGGAAGTTAATAACAGCGTCACTGATGAGAACGGACAGATCATTCAGCCCCCATGGAAAGAGTATGACCTTCAGATACAGACCACACTCCCTGCACACCATCTGGCTGAACGCCTGAAAGAGCCTTCTGTCCGTTTTATCTCTGTCACACGGCAACTGGAGAACGGTCGTTTCCACTATCAATTTACAGGTAAATATTATGCCCGATAAAGCCAAAACCCTTCTGTTTTCAGTCCTGCTGTTACCGGCCACGGCAATGGCCACAACCGGAAATGCAGAGCAACAGAACACACAGCAAATAAGGATTGAACAGATACAGGAAGAGACAGCCCTGTATGAAGCCATGCTGGCAAGAGAGAAGATCCGCCATGAACTGCGAACACTTGAGCAGGGGGGGCCCGCAGAGGCCGGACGTCAGCAGGAAAGCATTTCCGCAGTCACAACAAATACACAGGCATCACTATCCCCCCGCCTGACAGCAATATTCGGTGTTCAGCCTCAGCTGACTGCCCGGATAGAACTTCCGGGGGGAAGCATCTCCGATGTGAAGGCGGGCCAGAACATCCCCGGAACCACTTATCACGTGGAAAAAATCACGCCGGACAGTGTGGTGCTGGAACAGTCTGGCACCAGAAAAACCCTGCGACCATGAGACCGGCCGCCGTAACTGGCGGCTGTCAAAAATAAAAGGATGAAAGACATATTTTCCGGGCACCGCTGCCCGTAAGGAGGCTTTATGCTGGATCCAGCAGACCTGCCGCCGGATGACATTCTGGATTATGTGGCCATCGACACCGATAACGCCGGACAACTGCGGATCAGGGTTGTTGAGGGAAAAAAACATCTGCGTGCCGTCCAGGAATATCTGACCCGCCTGCGCGCACGCTATCAGGGACGAGTCGGAGACTTTGAATTCACCACACTGGATGTGATAGCCCGGATCCGGGAAGCAACAACAATCGCCGGACAGGAAAACGGCATGAATCCTGTGCAGAATAAAATGCTCGGGTATATCCGACATGCCGCCACCCTTAATGCCTCCGATCTTCATATCACTCCGGGCCGGGACAACACAGACTTCACCTATGTGGAGGCCCGTGTACATGGGGAACTGGAAATCCTCGACATTATCCGGAAAGATGAGGGAGTGGAGCTTCTGGGGGCCACCTACTCCGGGATGACTGACGTCATCAAGGGAACACAATTTGATCCTGGTGTTCCCCAGGACGCCCGACTGGCGGAAAAGTTTCTGAAACTTGCGGGGTTGTTTGGCGCACGTTACTCCCATTATCCCTGCGTGGGGGGCCTTTATGCTGTTCTGAGGCTGATCAAGGACGACAGCAGCCATATTCCGACCTTCGGTATGCTGGGCTATCATCCAAAGCAGGAGCAGACCATCCGCCGTATTCTGCAACGACCGGAAGGTATCATCACCCTGTCAGGGCCGACCGGCTCCGGAAAATCCACCACGCTGAGGACGGCGTCTGCGGCCTATCTTGAACAGCACGGATTCAACAACACCGGTGGTATTCTTTTGCCCCGTCGTCGTCTCTTCACCATTGAATCACCGCCGGAAGGACGTATTCCCGGCGCAATCCAGACCGCCGTCATGGACAGTGCTCAGGGCTGGGTGGATTCCATAAAATCAGCCCTGCGGCTTGATCCTGACGGCATTCTGAACGGTGAAATCCGCGATCACGATTCCGCCATTACGGCAATAAAAGCCGCCATGACAGGCCATCTGATGCTGACCACCATCCATGCGAACGACCCGATTAACATCCTCGAACGCCTTGAGATGGAAGGTGTTCAGGCCAGGATGATTGCAGACCCGCAGTTGTTCATCGGACTGCTCAGTCAGCGTCTGGTTCAGCTGATATGTCCCCACTGCCGTCATCCATGGAATGACGTGGCATCCCGTCGTACTGAGGATGAACGACGTCTGGTGGAAACCTTCTGTAATGCTGATGCGGTATATCTGAGAAACCATGACGGCTGCCCACACTGCTGGCGTGGTGTCACAGGGCGCACAGTGATTGCAGAAGTCATCTCTCCTGATGCCAGATTTTTTCAGTTGTACCGGGAAAAAGGCCGCATCGAAGCCAAAACCTACTGGCACAGAGAGCTGGGCGGGATGACGCGTAATCAGCATCTGCTGGGAAAAATCAACAGCGGACTGGTTGACCCTCTGGCGGCCCATTACATCTCTCCCATTGATGAGGACAGCTATACGCTGCTGCGCTGATATGAAATTTCTGGAAAAACTCAACAGTACTGAACTGGATCTGTCTGCCCTGAACAGCTGGACAGCCAGAAAAACCTTCGGTCTTAAGCGTGCCGAGTTCTATGAGTCCCTCGGCGGAATGATACGTGACGGAACGCCGTCACTGCGCGCCCTGGAGTTTATCTGTAATGTCGAAACTGACTTTGGCACCCGGAAAGGAACATCCGGCATGTACTTTCTGGCCAGAGAATGTATTGCCTCCCTGAAAGCCAGCGGTATGCTGTCGGGGGCCCTGCCCACATGGGTTCCCCCGGAAGAAGCGGCACTGATCAGGAACGGTGAAGAACGCGGAAACATCGCCGAAGCCCTGTTCCAGGTCGCAAAAACCGTGAAAGCACGGCGGGAAATGGTGAGCAGTCTCATCACACTCTGTCTTTATCCCCTTCTGCTGCTTTCACTCTGTGTGGTGAATATGTACAACGCACATACCCGCATCATTCCCATTGTCAGCGCTTTTGCACCGGAGGAGAAATGGTCATTCCAGATGAAAGTCCTTGCAGCCATGTCAGAGCTGGTCATCGGCTACGGTCTGTGGCTCAGTGGTGCCATCATCACGCTTGCCATCATCATCCGCTTCTCACTCAGTCGCTATACCGGCCCGGGACGCAGACTTCTTGACAGACTGCCACCATGGTCGCTCTATCAGACTTTTCATGGTGTGAATTATCTGTTCAGCATATCGTCAATGCTGCAGATAAATATTCCGCTTTCACAGGCGCTGCTCAGAATTGAAAAAAGTGCGGAGCATAATAAATGGTTAAAGGAGAGAATTCAGGCAATAAGAAAAAATGTATTATCCGGTCAGAATCTGGCCACCGCCATGCGCAATTCTGACTATGATTTTCCTTCAAAAATATGCATCAATAAACTTCTCTTAAATTCTGAAAGGGAAGACAGCGTATCTGCAATGAATACCTATGCCGGACAGTGGCTGGAAGATGCAAAAAAGAGCGTCAGAAAAAGTGGATTAATAATCACCGGTATTTCAGGAGGTTTTGTATTCTTCTTTATTCTTAACATGATTAGCGCGATATACAGTATCAGCGATATGCTCAAGCAATAATACCTGCCGTAACACTAAAACGCCCTTCAATATACTTTCATTAACGTAACAACCATTAATACAGGAGTCATATATGAACTTCAGAGCACGTCTGTCTTCTTATTTTTCTTTAAAAAAAGATAAAGAAGAAGATAAAGGTTTAACATTATTAGAAATTGCCGGCGCAATGATTATCATCGCAATAGTTGTCGCGCTCGCGATGAGCCAGATGTCCAGCACAATGGCCTCCAGTGATAACCAGCGCGAACTGAAAAACCTGCAGACAATTGCGACCAAAATGAAGCAATACAAGTTCCAGGGAAGATATACCGGAACGGATTATATCAAAACCCTGACGGAAAGCGGTGCATTGCCTGCTGATATGATTGCAGGAGGCAACAAAGCCAAAAACGCATGGGGTGGTGATGTCACGATTGCTGCCACAGCAGACAAATATGGCTACATTATCACCAGTAATAATGTTCCTAAAACAAACTGTGTTGAGCTGATTAACAGCCTGCGCAGTTCGTCCATATTTACCAAAATTATGAACACAGCCCCGAACATGGTGGATCCCGTTACCGTCTGCAGTAGCGATAAAAACAATATCAAGCTGGAAACCAACAGCTAATGCCCTGCCACACAGCACTCCCTCCGGGGTGCTGTTTCCCGGAGCACATAATCATGAAATGGTTTTATCTCTCATCTCTTTTCTTATTCTGTCTCCCGGCGACTGCCGCCGTAAACAGTAACACACTGGATAGCTGCTTTATTCAGGCAGGAAAACGTTACTCCATCGATCCCGGACTACTGAAAGTAATTGCCCGTAAAGAAAGCAGCCTGAATCCCCGGGCCATCAATCATAACAGAAATGCCAGCGGAAAAATTATCAGCACAGATTATGGCCTGATGCAGATTAATTCCACACATATTCCCGGACTGAAAAGAATGGGAATTATCCGAAGTGAAAATGAACTGCTCAGTAATGTTTGCCTGAATATACAGACAGGTGCATGGATCCTTGCCCGGCATTTTCAGCAGTGTGGTGTGAACTGGGAGTGTCTCGGTAGCTACAACGCCGGATTTAATAAAAATAACACTCACCGCAGAATGAAATATGCCCGGCTGATTTATGCCGCATATATGCAGGGACGTTAATAACGGAGAATACGAGCCATGTTCCTCATCATCTTACTCGTGATCTCCGCTACGCTGACCATACAGTTACTTGCCATCAGACTGGCCGGACATTATCTCATGCAGGTGCATACCCTCCGGCGTCCACGTCACCTCTCCCTGCTCTGTGCTGTTCTGGCACTCACCGCCACCATTACGCACATCATACGGGGGACAGACATTGCCGGACTTTGCTTTCTGTTGCTGATGGCCGGCTGCATGACACTGATGACACTGACTGATGCAGCCTCCTGCCGTCTTCCCCGTCCCTTCACCCTCACATTCCTGATGCTGGGTGTGGCGTTTCGTTTATGGCAGGGCGATGCTGCTATTGCGCTTGCCTGTGCTCTGTTCTGGTTTCTCCTGTTATCTCTCCTGAGGCGCTACACCTCATACCGCAAGGGAGTGGAGACGCTGGGACTGGGGGACGTGTTTCTGATTGCAGGTGTGGCCATGTGGTCATCTGCCAACAGCACTCCGTGGATCATCGGTATTGCCGCCGCCAGCACAATGATCTGTATGTCGCTGTTCCCGCGCAGTAATACTGGGGCCGCTATTCCGTTCGGTCCGTTTATCTGTGCATCACTGTACATTTTCACTTTTTTTCCTGGTGCCATTTTTCACACCGGAGGGTAACACCATGCAAAAAGACGACGATAAAGGTTTTGTTCTGTTTGAAATTCTGGCCGGACTGATTGTGATCGGTATCGCCACACCAATGATTTATTCAGAAATTGAAAACTGGCTGAATGAGCAGCTTTACCAGAGTGCTGCATATCATGCAGATGCCTACAATACCGCAGCCAGAAACTATATTGCCGACAACAATGCCCGTCTGCATAGCGGCAGCCTTCCGGCAAATTTCACGGCTGATGACCTGATTCGTCAGGGATATCTGAAACAGGGGTTTAACCATTCTCCGTTTGGTCAGAGTTATATCACCGGTATCCGCCGTAACCAGACCACCGGGCGTCTGGAAGCCCTGACCTGCTCAACTGGAGGGCAGACAATCAAAGAAGAAGGGCTGCGCAGCGTGGCGGGTCAGTTGCCGGGGCTGGGTGGATTTATCAGCAAAAACGGAACGGCAACAGGCGCATTCGGAGCCTGGACAGATAAACCGGGAGACTACGGACTTACCTGTTCGGCAGGTCACATCGCCGTCGTCATGAGCGGTGATGACCTGCAGGAAAGTGACCGTCTCTACCGTTTTCAGGTAGCAGGTCGTCCTGAACTGAATCAGATGCATACCGCCATCAATATGGGCGGGAATAACATAAACAACACCGGCAATATCAATGGTCAGAGTGCCACACTGAAAGGTGATATTACGAGTGAAGACGGCTGGCTAATCACCAGAAACAATAAGGGATGGATGAATATCACACATGGTGGTGGATTCACCATGACAGACAGCCAGTGGATACGCGCGGTTAATGGCAAAGGCATAACAACCACCGGGGAAATCAAAGGCGGAAAAGTCAGTGGTGGTACAGTCCGGTCTGACGGTCGTCTTTCAACCGGGGAGTATTTACAGCTTGATAAAACAGCTACGGCAGGCACAAAGTGTGCACCGGACGGACTTGTAGGCCGCACCAGTACAGGGGCCATACTTTCGTGCCAATCCGGTATGTGGGCAGGTTTTGAATCCTACCCTGTCGGAAGCCCTATACCGTGGCCATCAGCCACCCCTCCACAAGGCTACCTGGTGATGAACGGGCAGTCATTTTCATGTTCCCGGTATCCTCAGCTTGCCCGTGCTTATCCCGGGTGTAAGCTGCCGGATTTGCGCGGTGTTTTTATCCGTGGCTGGGACAACGGACGTGGGCTGGATGGAGATCGGAACAGACATCTCCTGAGTTATCAGGCCGATCAATCCGGTGTCTATCATGAGCGTGGGGGATGGCTGAAAGGGCATCACAGCGGTATGCCTTACTGGGCCCAGGGAAGCACAACGGAAATGCGCCCCAAAAACATTGCCTTTAACTACATCGTCAAAGCAAGCTGATGCATTTAAGGCGTATTAACTTTTAACTTACAGCAACGTATTTTGACCCAGACCATGCTTCCCGAATACCCCGGTTTACCTCTGTACGCTCTGAATCCTGCCGCACCATAGCCTGCTTTGCCGTCACAGACGGCAAAGCCGTTTGAGCCACTACCCCAGTTTGCATAAACCGGTTTTCTGGAGTCTTCTTCTGCGTCATAACAGGCCGAATAATCAAAAACCAGTGCATCGCTGATATTATTCTTCCAGACACCGGATTGGCACGCTGGCTACTGCCTGACGCTTAATTAAATACCGGCCCCAGGTATATTGAGACACGTAACAGATATCGTTCCACCTGACTCATAATTACCCCACGCATAATTATTGACATACCAGACATTATTTTTATCGGAATAAACCTGCTGAAAACCACCGAAAGGAGAACCATTAAGATACGTCCATGCACAATATGCATGGACACCAAGTCTGAAATTACGAATATTTTTTCCGATGTTATAGGTCTGCGTTGTGAATTTAATTTCAGTTGACCGCCAGACACCGGATTGGCACGAAAGTATTGCATTTCTGTATCCAGCCTCCTACCTTCCCCGTTTTTATCGTGGAAGGCAGATATGTTTCAAAAAAACAAAATTCGCAAAATGTCCCTCAGCCGGGCACTGGACAAATACCTGAAGACTGTTTCCGTCCATAAAAAAGGTCATCTGCAGGAGTTTTATCGCGTCAATGTGATTAAACGTCACCCTATGGCCGATCGCTATATGGATGAAATCACTACCATTGATATCGCCGGTTACCGGGATCAGCGTTTAGCTCAAATTAACCCACGAACAGGGCGTCAAATCACCGGAAATACCGTCCGTCTTGAACTTGCCCTTTTATCATCATTATTCAATATCGCCCGAGTGGAATGGGGAACATGCCGTATGAATCCTGTTGAACTGGTCCGAAAACCGAAAATCAGTAATGGCCGCGACCGCCGACTGACTTCTGGTGAAGAACGCCGCATTTCCCGCTATTTCAGGGACAAAAATCCGCAGCTCTACGTTATCTTCCATCTGGCTCTGGAAACAGCAATGCGCCAGGGAGAAATTCTCTCATTACGCTGGGAACACCTCGATTTGCAGCACGGCGTGGCGCATCTTCCTGAAACGAAAAATGGCTCACCACGCGACGTACCACTCTCCCGGAAAGCACGTAACTACCTGCAAATTCTGCCACAACAGATAAACGGCAATGTGTTCAGTTACACCTCGTCCGGTTTCAAAAGCGCCTGGCGTACCGCTCTTCTGGATCTGAAAATAGAAAATCTGCATTTTCACGATCTCCGCCATGAGGCCATCAGCCGTCTGTTCGAGCTCGGCACACTGAACGTTATGGAGATTGCAGCCATTTCCGGTCACCGCTCCCTGAACATGTTGAAACGGTACACACATCTCCGGGCATATCACCTGGTCAGTAAACTCGATGCAAGGCGTAAACAGACCAGCAAAATTTCCCCTTATTTTGTTCCCTACCCTGCAACTGTCAGAAACAGAAACGGAGTGTTCATTGTGACACTGCACGATTTCGACCTTGAAAGCCGTGCTGAAACCCGGGAACTGGCAATATCTCACGCCAGCGTATTGTTGCTGCGCGCACTGGCCCAGGCTGCTCAGCGGGGTGAACGCGTCCCCACACCAGGCGAGCTACCCGCAAACATTGATGAACGGGTCATGATTTGTCCGTTAACAAACAGCCAGTTCATGACAAAAGCGAACAGTATTTTCATATCCTCCTCCTGAACAAATAATTTTTGTTCAAAATTAACGCTATGAGACCCTTTATGAAACACTTATCCCCCCGTGCAGCCACTGCGGATAATAATCGTATCGTTACAATTGAAGACGTTTACACAATCGCATTCTCGCAACCAATTCACACCGAATCAGCGTTGGGGCAAAGGTGGATGTTGATCCATACTGGTGAATATGAAAGTGCCAGCGATGCAAAACGCTTCCTTGATACGCTCGCCATCGGGCACTGTGCTTGCATGGTAACACCATCACCTGTTCTGGATCATGACACCTGGCTGCATATCCGCCTGCTGATGGGCGAGATAAGGGATGCCAAATAAACATTCATGGCCCCAACGCATAAAAATAACGACGGGGACTCTGGCAGTGGTACCATTCTTTTTACATAGAGCCAATATATAAACAACTTTTCTATGATAATATCTTTATCATGTTATAAATAATTGCCCCCTCAGCAGAAAGGGCCCAAATAGAAAAAGCAAAAATCCTTATGAAAATATTCTTTACAAGCGTTCCTATATACAAACAAACTATATAAACCAGCCAAAACAGAATGACTGCAAAAGAAACACACACGGCCCCCATAAAAATAAATGTCATCGAATCCCATGGTTTCACCAGTACAACCGGAACCATGGCTGCCAGAACAATAAGAGCAGCATTACCCAACAGCGTCTCTCGAATAATATCCCTTATAATCTCCAGCTTTTCTTTATGCTGTTTAATTTTCATACGAACCTCGTTGATTTCATCCCGAAAAGGAAAAGATTATATAACGAAATACTTTCAATCTCCTGACTCCGTCTGCTCTGCAGCATAATGCCAGACCAGCGGCATGCTAAATCACGTCCTGTCCGAATCCTTTTCATTCACGCTTAAAACAGAGTTAAAAGCACTCTTGAAACACACTCGATCATAACGATCGAAATAACTCGTTTCCGTTCAGTAAACACGCTCTTTAGACTTAACATATGAACCGCACGGAGGTGAAATGAAACCCAACAGCACAGGCATTGCTGCCCGCATGATGCTCTCCATTGACAGGGCCCGGATTAGCGAAGCTCTGCTCAATAACCGCCAGTTGCAGTCCACTCCCCTGCAGATCCGTTATCCGCAGGGTGTCAGAGAAGCACTCGGAATAATGAGCGAGCAACTCTCCCTTTCTGTATCCGACCTGACGCGTATCCTGGTCGAAGATGCATTAACTGAAATGTTTCTCCCGGCTGAAAACATCGTTCACCGTCTTCTCTGCCGGACAGAACACATCATGCAGGCACATGATGTCTGCGTAACAACGATGACAACGTTACTGGCTCCCTGGAATATCCGTCCTGCCGTTTTCCGTGACCCGGACAAACTCGCAGATTATCTGACAGGAGAGATTCTGACGGCTCTGGCTGACTGGTTTTATCTCAACCCGGAATGGCTGAACGGCAGGGTTCGTTATCCTTTAAGCCGTGCCGGTGAGTGGCCAGCCACACAGGATGCGTTCTGCCAGCTTATTTCAGCCAGCGATAATGTGGATATTATTATCTGGCACAGTTTTCCTTTTGCCGGTGTTCATTCACAGGAATATTGCGGTGTACTGTTCCGCAAGAAAAAAGAAATTAATAAAGCCATCATTTATCCTGTACTTTCTTTATCACCTGTAAGAATGAATAAGGAAAAAGAAAACTGGTTTCACACTGCCCGCAATTTATATGCAAAGACATCCGTCCGGACCGTAACGCTTCGTCCGGCACAGGCAGAATATCTGATGACAGGAAAAATATTACCTGCTGAGTTATTCAGTATACCGTTATTACCCTGGTAATAACGCAGAGAAAAAACCAATAAATTTTTAATGGCACAGTCGTGTCATACCGTTGCTGTACCCAAAACACCTCAAACCAGGAAACTGAAATGATGATGAATATGCACATTACCCGAACTCTCATCGCATCTGCTGTTTTATTTTCCTTTAATTCAACAGCCGCAACTTCATATTTTGAAGCCCGCAATGATGCAATGGGGGGAACCGGGGTAGCCTCCTCTCACTACGGTGTGGCACCTCTGGCAAACCCGGCCCTGCTGACAAAAGCCGGTCCGGAAGATGACTTCAGTCTTCTGCTTCCGTCCGTTGGTGGGCAATTGTCCGATCCGGGTAATATCAGTGACAACGCAGACAAAATCAGTGATGACTGGAAAGCCTTTGATCGTGCCATCGACAGTCAGAGCAACGTGTCGCAGACTGCTGCACGTCTGAAGACGCGACTTCAGGACTTCCGTCACACGCATGCTGACGCACAGGTGGGAACATCTGCTGTGGCGACTCTTCCCGGTGACACCCTCGCTGCCGCTCTGATGCTGAAAAGCTACGGTACGGTCAGTGTCGACGGTAAAGTCAGTGATGACGACCTGAAGTATCTGGAAAGCATTGCAAACAGTAACGCTCAGGATGTGGATAAAGACAGACTGACCTCTCAGGCTTTTGCCCGTGCCGCACTGGTCACCGATGTGGGTATTGCTCTGGCTACTGAACTGGAAACGGCCGGACAAAAGTGGTCTCTGGGCTTCACACCAAAATTCCAGCGTGTTGACCTGTTTAACTACAACGTGCTGGTTAAAAATTACGACAGCAGCGCTTTCAAAGGCGACCGTTACCACAACACCAGAAACGGCATTAACGCTGATATCGGGGCCAGCATGGACCTGGATGACAACTGGACACTGGGTCTGGTCGCACAGAACCTGCTCCCCCGCAGTATAGAGACAAAGGAAGTGAACGGTGTCACTGAAACTTTCAGGATCCGCCCGCAGGTGACTGCCGGTGTCTCCTGGCACAACGACATGTTCACTACAGCACTGGATGTTGACCTGACCCCGGCCAGTGGCTTCACATCAGACAGTAAACGTCAGTTTGCTGCCATTGGTGCTGAATTTAATGCCTGGAAATGGGCACAGTTACGTGCAGGCTACCGCCAGAATCTGGCCAGCAATGATGGCAGTGCGTTCACCGCCGGGCTGGGTATCTCACCATTTGATGTCGTCCATATTGATGTGGCGGGTATAGCAGGCACAGACAACAACTACGGTGCCGTTGCACAACTGCAGTTCACATTCTGATCATCTCTGCCCCGGTACTGACCGGGGTATCCAGACCTGCATCCTCGCGTTTTCCGACCATCAAACGACACAGCCAGACCTGTAGTGCTGCCTCTGATCTGGCTGTTATCTGACATATCATTTTCGCATGAGGAAATGCATGTTTAACAAAAATAAAACGCATATCGAAAACAAAGCCTTTATGGTGGAACCGTTCCGGGATCCGACAGCTAACGAATGTAATATCGTGATAGCAAACGATATTTGTATCCGGGTAGCACTGTCACCCTCTGAGGTGTTCCAGCCATTCAGCAAAAACACGAACCAGTAAATCCTCCCCACAACGCTTTCTTCTTTCACTGCTCAGGAAAAATACACCATGAACCGTATGATACCTGCGGGATGTCTCGCCGTACTCTGCCTGAACGGCTGCCATCTCCCCCCGGATAATACAGCTCCGACCAGAAAGTATGGTGCTGCCTCTGATGTCGCCGTCGCCCGGCATGCGCAGTATCAGCTATGGGGGCAGGGAATTTACTCTGCAGCCCTTCCGGAGCGTCAGTCCGGCGGCAGTCTGAAGGCTCACAGCGACCGTGTTTCCTTTGACTGGGAAGGCGATGCACTGGAATTGCTCAACGAACTGGCCCGTCTGCGCGGCCAGCAGTTCAGCTACAGCGGCGTCCGTCTCCCCTTACCCGTCTCACTGCACGTCCGCGACATGACCTTTGCTGATGTCCTTCGTCTCACTGAAGCCCAGACTGCCTGGCGGGCAACACTCTCGCAGTCAGCCGGGCGTTTACATCTGTCTTTTATGACGCCGGAGAAAAAATGAAAACACACCTGTGTCTCCTGCTGTCTGCTCTCCTGCTTACAGGCTGTGCCGGACAGCATCACCGTTCTTCTGCCGTCATGACAGAAAACGCACCGCCCCCGGATATCCGTGCATGGCTGACGCCCTCCGGAAACCAGGATGATGGTATTTCAGATACCCGTCGTCAGATGCTCACGGATGCCGGCAGAACGCTGGGATTCCGTGGAGGAAAAGCACAGCGCTCATGGGAACTGATTCAGGCACTGAATGCCCGGGAAAGTACCCTGAATGCCCTGTATGATTTCCGGCCTCTCATCAGCAAGGAAGGCTGGCTGCCTCCTGTTATCGATGAAGCGCAGGATGTTGCACACATCAGACCGGACCAGATAAGAACAGCCTCCCGTGTCTGGACCATCCTCCGCCCGGAACGCTTTGTCAGTAATCCACCTGGATGGCGTGACTGGCTGCTGAAAGGACTCTCAACCACCGCCACACCAGGCACTGAAGGCCGGGTTGTGCCGGAAGACCGGGCACAACGCAGACTATGGGAAAACGCCTTACGTCAGGGATGGCAGGAAGGGCGCCTCAACGCAGATCTCACACTGGAAGCTAACCAGAAGCGCCTGACCCGTGATTACCGGGGCATGATGCTTTACGCCCTTCTGTGGCGTCAGGGCATGATCACACGTCCAGATGTCACAGAGCAGATGCAGACGGTTACCGGCAACGGGCAAAAACTCATCACTGGCGATCGCGTCCGCCGCCTGAAAACACATGCTGAATTTACGCTGCAGAAATCGCGCTGGCGTCCTCTTGTCAGCACCGAAGGAGAGAAAAATGATATCACCAGATGACTTCGGTACCTTCCCCTTCTCCCGTTTTACGGCAGAAGAGTTTCGCCATTTTTTTGCCTGGTGTGCCCGCCACCGCGTCAGTGATATTGATCTGACCGGCGGTTCACCGGTATCCGTCAGTCGCTTTGGACGGCGGGTTCGCTCATCCGTAAATCCCCTTCCGTCCTCCATCATGATGGCACTGAGTGATGAGCTGTTTGGGCGGGAGGTTCTTCCCCGGGTTCTGTCAGGTCATCCCGTGGATCGTACCGTTCAGGTCAGCGGAGATGCCTCCGGTCGCTATGGCCTGCAACGAGGTCAGCGTGTTCGCCTGCGCTGCCACCTGATACAGGGAACATCGGCAACAGAAGAAAAAGCCATTTCCGTCACCATGCGGGTGATCCCGTCAGATATTCCGGACATCCTCACTATGAATATTGAACCGGATCTGCTGGATGCCATGCTCAGAAAAACCGGCCTGGGCTTCATCTGCGGAGAAACCGGCTCCGGGAAATCCACACTGGCGGCGGCACTGTATCGCCACATTCTGAAAAATTTCCCCGATCGCAAAATAGTGACCTATGAAGATCCGGTGGAATACATTCTGGGCGGAGAGAATGACCTTCTGCCTCCCCATCAGGCCGAAATCGGGCGCGATGTGGAAAGTTTTGCTGCAGGACTTCGCTCTGCCGTTCGCCGTAATCCGGACATCATTGGTATCGGTGAAATCAGGGATTATGAAACAGCAGATGCCGCAGTCCAGGCGGGTAATACCGGACACTTTTGTATCGGCACCATGCACACAAAATCACCCGGAGAAACCTTTGCCCGCCTGCTGGGATTGTTTCCTCCTGAAATCAGGGATTCGATGGCTGCAGCCACGCTTTCCCTCGTACAGTTCATTCTGGTGCAGGTACTGGTCAGAACAAATGACGGCGGCAGGCAGGCTGTCCGGGAATACATCGTCATAACTGACGAACTGCGCAATACGCTCTCCGGACAATCCCATGCAACATGGGGACATTACATTGACGAAATCATTCGTCAGGAAAAACGGCGGATAAGGGATCAGGTTCTGACCATGTATCAGAACGACCGCATTGAGAAATCAGAAGCAGCGCTCTTCATCCCGGCCGGAGAGTTCCCCCGATGAAACGCGAAGGCTTCTGGCGGGATGTAACACCACCGCTCAACATTTATGGTGTCCCCCTGCCGTTTACCATGATTTACCTGCTGTTGTTTCCGTATCCGTCAAAAACGACATTCTGGGTGTGCAGCGGCATTCTGCTGTTTTTTATGCTCCTGGGATATTCCGGCTGGACAGTCCGCACCCTCTGTATACGTCTGTACAGCCTGCTTCAGGGTAAGCAGGCATCGGGACGTCCCTGGTGGTACCGACACCGCACAGAATTACCCCGTGAATGGCACGGACCAGAATAGCCCTCTTTTGTCCATCATCCCGGCGTATCACAACGCCCTCATATTTAATCCCCGGAGAACGACATGAAGTCCAGATATCGTACCTGGCTTGCTGTCCCGCCTGAGGAGACAGAAGCCGTAAAAAATGCAGTCCCCCCGTTAAATGGCCGCAAAGCTGTCGCATGGGATCCAGAAAAAAAACTCTGGTATGCCCGGGCGGGTACCGAACTTTCACTGCTGGAGCGCTGGTTACCCCGGCCGCAGGAACTGTCGATGGATGCCGGCGATCCGGTCACCGAATTTGCTCAGGTCCTGGAAAACGCCGGACTGGTTATTCAGGGATTGCCACAGATGGATGGCGCCATACACAGAGTCGCCACCCGGGATGACAAAAAAGGGGCCAAAAGTGGCGCATACAAGGCCTATCTTGATGGGCGCCCCGCCGGCTGGTACCGCGACTACCGGAGCGCCGATGACAGTCCCACAAACTGGGTATTTTCCGGCGGAGAACAACACGATCCTCTGGCCAGACTGCATCTGCGGGCATTCGCTCAGCAACAGCGCGATGATAACGCACGTAAACTGCAGCAACAGTACAACAAACAGGCCCGGTATGCCCGCTCCTATATTAACCAGTTACCACAGGCAACAGAGCATGAATACCTGACCCGAAAAGGGATCCTTGCCGCACCGGGCGTCCGTCTGAATAACAAGAATGAACTCGTCATCCCTTTCAGTAACAGCCGGGGAGAAATACGTTCATACCAGCGTATTCCTGTCACCGGCGGGAAGGATGCCCGCATTCTGAAAGACTCAGAGAAAACCGGTAACTGGTTCACCTTCGGAACCCCGGAAAATGGCCGTCCCCTGTTATTTGCGGAAGGTTACGCAACTGCAGCCTCCCTGCACGAAGCCACCGGCCTTCCGGTTCTGATGACAGTTGATGCCGGCAATATGATTGACGTGGCAGAAAATGCCCGCCAAATCTGGACTGACAGCCCCTTTGTCTTCTGTGCCGACAACGACCATCAACGGAAAATTAACAAAGGTGTTTCAAGTGCCCAAAAAGCTGCCGCAAGCACGCATGGCGAAGTCATTATTCCGGCCTTTACGGAGGCGGAAAAAGCACAGGGACTGACCGATTTCAATGACCTGGACGCCAGCAGGGGACGAGACGCCTTTCAGCGAGCCATGAACGCACAGTTAGAATATATCGGTATCCCCACGCCCAACAATGACACTACTGACCGCCGTGAAGCTATCGTGATCGGCAACCTGATATTCACACCGGTAAAAGATGAGAAGCCACAAGTGTACCCTGAAAACAGACAGAGCACAGCCCCTGAACCGGCAGTGTCGGAACAGAATCATCCTTATGACATCCCTGCAGAAGAGACAGACAATCAGGCATATGAAGATGACTATGCAGCATATGCATCCCTGCAGTCGGTAACTGCAGGGACAGCCTCCCCGAATGAACCGCAGGTGAATGCTGTTTCTGCCATTGACAGCAACGCAAAGAATACCTCTGCCGCCACCACTGACGACCGAAATGTATTAGCACAAGAACCCAATGCTGACGCCACAGTTACGACCACGGCTCACGACACCGGCACAGCAGAAACAGATTCACCTTCTGAACCTGCAGAGATTCAGCCAGTGCAGCAGGCCAGTCCTGAACCATCGGCTAAAGATAAACCACAGGAGAACGTAGTGTCTGCTACTGATAATGACGCAGAGAACACCTCTTCCGCCACCACTGCCCTCCGGAGTTACGACACACCGGAAACATCCGTCTCCGACGCAACCGGGACACAGCACACCGCCACAACGCAACCTGAAGAACCACAGCAGGTCTCCATGGGCAGCGCTGACGACTGGAGCGCATTTGCGGAAGACCTCAATGCTGATGCTCCGGGGAATGCCACTGTTCACAGCACCGACAACGCGGAGACAAAGACACTTTCTGAACCTGCCGGGATGCAGCCTGTTCAACAGGCAACCCCTGAACCAACGGAAGAAAATAAACCTCAGGAAGAGGGCGTTATGTCTGCCACTGATACAGGTGAAGAGAGTGCCGCTGCCGCTATCGATAACGACCTGAACACAGTTGCGGAAGACCTCAATGCTGATGTTACTGTGATGACCACAGCTCACCACACCGATACAGCAGAAACAGCCTCACCTGCTGAACCTGCAGAAATTCAGCCCGTACAGCAGGCAACCCCTGAACCAACGGCAGAAGATAAACCGAAGGAAGAGCGTCCTGTGTCTGCCACTGAGACCAGCACAGCGAATGAAACAGCCCGCCCTGAAACACCATCGCTTTTCAGCCGCCTGCGCCGTTTTCTGACCGGTGGAAAATCACGTACCGTCGAACCTCCCGTTATTCAGGAGAACACGCTTACGGAGGCCGAAACTGCGACAGAGGCCGCAGCACCACCGTCACCACCTGAAACCAGCCCGGAAGACACATCGTCAGCAGAACCGGACACGATTATCTTTGCGCCCCGCCGGCCCAACAGTCCGCAGCGGCACAACCTGGACGAGATTATTAAAAATCTTGAGCACGAAGAGTTACCCGACAATACTGCGCTCTACCGCGTCGACGGCGAACCGGCATTCCTGGATAAACTCAACCGTCTGGAAATGGTGGATGGTGCCAGTGCTGATGACAAAAAGGTCCTGGCTGCCCTTGCTGTGGCCACCAACTTCTATGGCGGCGTTATCGAGCTGACCGGCAGTGATGCCTTTAAACAAAAAGCCATGCAGCTGATTGTCGAATATGACATCAAGGTTCGCATGAAACTCCCGGCCCAGCGGGCAGCACTGGAAAAACTCCGCAAGGAAAAAGAGATGGCGCATGATGCCATTGTCACCCACAGACCCACGCCGGAACTCAACCGCCAGTCACCGGAAGAGACAACAATGGCCCAACCGGCTCCCCCTGTGTCACCGAAGGCAGAGGCTGAACAAACAGCAGGCAGTACGGCTGAAACACCGCATCCGGAAGCGCCGGTCACGGCAAAAGCTGAAGCCCCCCGGGCCGACAGACCGGAACAACCCGCCGCCCCGTCGTCTGCGCCAGAAAAAGCCCCTGTCAGTGCACAGCCGCAGCAACCCGACACACCGGAGGAAGAGCCGCCCGGCAAGCTCAGACCCGGTGAAAGTGTGACTGCCGTCCTGACAAACTACGGAGAAAAAGAGTATGCGCCCGGAAAAGGGCGCTGCTTTTTTGTGGAGCTCACCAACCGCAGTGGCAAACGGGAATACTGGGGAAACGGCCTGGAAGAACTGGTCAAAAACCATCAGAAGGGTGACCCCGTCACACTGACACTGCAGGCGAGAGAAACATTCCGGCTGTCCGGTGAAACGCGGGATCGTATCCGTAATATCTGGGCCATAACCCCGGTCAGTAACGGCATTACCGTTAATAATGACCAACCTCATGCGGGTCAGCATACCCTGGAGTTTCCGATGGCAACATTCAGCCAGGTGATGTCACAAATGCAACAACACTGGCCACAGATAATGCAGGAAGTTCGTTCCCCCAAAAATCCTCCCAATAATCTGTACATTGGTGAAGACAGGCAACCTGCATCAGCACCTCAGGATCAATCAATGCGACTCCCCCTCGCTGGTAATGCCCCCAATGAACTGATACCAGCCATCGCCTCTGCCGATAAGGACAATCGTCAGTTGAATCTTCTGCTGGTCCACAGCGCAGATGATCATCTGCAGGGCGTGGTCCGCCTGAACGGCACCCTTTACCCGGCACTGGCCACCCCGTCAGCTGACAACCGTCAGCTGGTCATCAATGCCCTGACGGATAACGGTCTGCAGTTTGCCGGTTACGGTGAAGCTGTTAACCATGATGAGAATACTCATCAACGTCCGTCCCCACAAATAATGCAGTTTCACCTGAAGCAACAGGACTCCCCGTTGTTTGCCGCCATCCACAAACCGGAAGAGCAACCGGACAAGCTTTTCCGCTCTCTGGGTTTTGAGCAGACCTGGAAAGAGTGGTCTGACAGCCAAAAGGCGGAGGACAGGCAGGAAAAAACTCTGCAACAGGCACAATCCCACAGCCCCGGCCTGTGAGCCGGTAAGGACGACCATGAACATGAAAAAAACGCTGCTGGTCATACTGACCAGCATCTCGCTGGCTTCTCCGGCTGCCGTGGCAGCAACCTGTCGGGCAGGTGCTGCCGCAGAAGCCGGCAGCAAAGCCGCCTGGGAGCGGGCGCGCACAGCCAGCCAGGCATGGTCACAGCGAGAAAACGACGTCGCCTCCTCCCTGCAGTCCTGCCTGTCCCGCATTAAGGACGTCAGCATCACTCTTCCACAATTCCCCAGCCTGGACAAAATCCTTCGCGATCTGGAAAACCAGGTCTGTGATGCCGTCGTGGATCGGGTGAATGAACATCTGCCGGGGAATATCGACCCCTGGAAAGACTATAACCTCTGAACAGGAGCCCCATGAGCGAAACACACCCCACATCCCCTGTCTCTCCGGAAACAGATAACAGCGGAGATATTTATAAACAAACGCTCAGTACCATTGCACAGTCAGAACAACGGGCCGCACTGGTTCCCGGACTGGTCAGAGCCTTGCTGTGTAGCAGCGCAGCTCTCGTCATCAGTCTGACCGGCAATATCATACAGTACTGGCATAACAGCAACGTAACGCGTGAATACTTTGCCACCGACAATGGCCGGCTGGTCCGCCTGGCCCCCACCAGTCAGCCAGCCTGGAGTCAGAGCGACGTCATGACGTTTGGCAGCATGACGCTGAGCGAAGCTTTTAATCTGGATTTTGTCCACTACAGGAAACAAATCACGACACTGGCCCCCCGCTTTTCCGAAGCCGGTTTTGCCGGCTATGTGAATGCTCTTCAGACCTCCAACATTCTGGACACCATTAAAAAGGAGAAATTTAACCTCACAGCCACCATCGGGGCCGGCACGCTGGTGAATCAGGGCCAGATGGAAAACGGCATCTGGTTCTGGAAATTCCAGTATCCGGTCAGGATGCGTCTGGTTGGTCAGACCAGCACCCGCCCCGAGCAGGCCTTCACCTTTGAAATCACTGTCCGGCGCGTTGACCCACGAATCAAACCCGGCGGCATGGAAATCAGCCAGATGGTTTCCCGTAACGCCGCATCAGGAACCTGAGACTCATATCATGCAAATACATCATCTTCTTGGCGCACTGCTTATTGTGTGCGGCACTGTCACGGCTGCAGATAACCCGGGCTGGCAGAACGCACGAACCCCACAGGCTGGCGGAAAGACAGGACAGACTCCCGGGAGCGCCCCCGCAGGCGGCCCCCCGCCAGCCACACAACTCACAGGCCCCCTGCCGCCACCTGCCTCTCCTCTTGTTCAGGAAGCCGCATCACTGGATTCCCCCCTGAATGCAGGTGAAATTCGGGAACTGCGGGGACGAATGGCCGATAACGAACGGGCCATCAGCGCACCTGTCACCAGTGTGGTGCCCCGTATCAGCTCCCTCACGGTAAATCTGTCACCCGGGGCCAGTCTGCCGCTTGTCCGAACCGCACTGCATAACGTCAGCGTGGTAACGTTCACGGACATCAACGGCTCCCCGTGGCCTCAGTCGAATCCGCCTTATAACGCGGCACCCGGTCACTTTGATGTGCAGTTCAACGGCAATATGGTCTCCGTCACTCCCCTGCGCGCCTGGGCTGCAGGGAATGTAACGGTCTACCTCAAAGGACTGTCTGTACCGGTCATTCTGAATATCACCAGTGGTGAAACCGACACCAATACCCTGAGTCAGGAGATCGACAGCCGTCTGGATCTGCGCATTCCCCGTCAGGGACCTGCCAGTCCTGTGGTAGCCGTACCATCAGAGAAGATTGCCCTGCATGATGCCACCCTGCAGGCCTTTCTGGACGGTGTTCCTCCCGATGATCCCACCGTGCGTCGGCTGAAATTCTCCGGAAATGTTCCGGGCACCACCATCTGGCAGCACGGCGATGATCTGCTCGTGCGATCGCGGGCCATGCTGCGGGATGAATTTGAACAGACGCTGGCATCTGCTGACGGTACGCGTCTGTGGAAACTGCCGGTGACTCCCTTACTCACCTTCTCCGTGAATGGTCAGTCCATTCACGTCACCCCTGAACTGGAGTAAATCATGAGCGCAGAACAGGACACAGCCGCAAAGTCCGGCAAAAAACTGTCAGCCCTGCTGGTTCTCGGGGGCGTGATTATCATCGGGGGCGGATACCTGCTGCTCACCTGGCTTTCCCCCGAAAGCAGCGCATCGCTCTCGTCAGTCAATATCAACAGCACGACAACAGGCAGCGGGCGGACCGTGGTGGAGTCACAGCACTACCGGGATTTACTGCGTGCTGACAATGAGCGCGGGGCCGCAGAAGCGTTACGTAATAACCAGACGTTCATCGCCAGTCTGCCCAGGGGACTGGATACTGATCACGGAAATAATCAAAGAAGGGATACTCAGCCTGCTGACCAGGCCGAGGGTTCTGGTCAACCATCAACGCCCCCTCAGGCAGATCAAACAGCCCGGGAAAAACAGCGGGAAGCGTTACAAAAACTGCTTGCCCGCATCAACACACAGCATCCTGACGCCCGCCCCCCGGTAGTGGCGGCTGCAATGTGGGGTACCACTGGTGCTCCCGGGATAAGCTCACACGCCTCACCACCCGGTACCGGCACATCACCACAACCACGTCTGCAGGAGGCCAGTCTGGCAACCCCGGCAGCTCGTACAGGGATACAGCTGATACCGGCACTGACCCGCGTACCTGCCTTCATTGATACGGAAGTGGACTCTGACAATGCTGTCTCCCGCGTGGTGGCCTCCGTACCTGCCGGCCCATGGGCCGGGGCCGTCCTCTACAGCCAGGACGCCAGACTCGCCGGCAAGGGAATGGATATCCACTTTGACCGGATGATGTGGCGGGGCATGTTTCTGAAAGTCAATGCATATGCCCTGAATGAACATACCGGCATGTCATCCGTGGCCAGCGACGTGAACCACCGCTGGTTTAAGCATATCGTTCTGCCGTCTGTGCTCGGTGGGGTGGGCAGTGTCGGAAGTCTTTACAAAGACGCCAACACACAGGTCATTCAGGGAAACTACGGCAGCATTACCGGCAGGGTGGGAATGCCTGATGGCGAGGCGCTGGCTGGCGTCATTGCAGGCGGCATGGCCGAACGGGGCAGTCAGTTGCTGACCCGCCAGGCGGAGAGCGAACCTTACCGGCAGGTGACAGTGTCACGCGGAGAGGTTGTCTCCATTCTGTTTGTTGAGCCGGTCATGAGCAACGATATCAGTCCCCCCTCCTCCGGCACTGCCCCTTCTGTGCCACCGCCCTCCGGACGCCCGCTCACCCAGGAAGAAGCAGAGCGTCAGGCGTCTGACAGGATCCAGGCAGCTGTCATGCGTAAACAGAACGAAATGCGGCAACGTTACGGAATACAACAGGAAAGTCATCCATGAAAAACGAACATGAAGATCCCGGCAGTTTTGGCGAAACAACGACACCGGCATCCGGCAAATCCTTCCTGAAACGCCAGTATATGGGATACAGCCTGCCAGTCTGGGCCGGCTGTGTCCTCATCATCCTGGCCGCAGTCTGGTACAAGTTTCTGCGGACACCCTCAGAGCCCCCTGCAGATGCAGGCTTCGCTGTCACACCGCCCGCAGCCGAAAGCTGGGCAGAGCCCATGCCCATGACGGAGACCGGGAGCGGAAACACCATGTCCGCGCCTCCTGTCTCCCCACAGGCAGACATGCAGCAGCTTGCCCGTGACCTGAAAGCAGAGCTGGACAGGCGGGATGAGGAAATCCGACGTACCCTGACCATGCTGAAAGAGAGCATCACAACCCTTGGCGACACCATACGGAAAGATGAGGCCTGGGCACAGGAAACCCGTCAGTTGCTTGATGAAACCCGTAAGCAGGTGCATGCCCTGCAGATGCAGGGACCACTGCAAATCCCGACCGGGAATAACGGCCAGTCAACGAAAACCCCGCCTTCCCGCCTGCAGGGCATGCAAATCATGTCGGTGGAAAAAGGAATGGCCTGGATCCGCTGGCAGGGTAGCGCCTGGGCAGTACGGGAAGGTGACAGGCTGGGGAATATCACCATCACCCGGATTGAACCGTCCAGCCGCTCAGTCATCACCTCTGCCGGTACATTACGATGATGAGCATTGATGCCCTGACAGCCATAGAGAACTTTGCCAGCGGTATATTCAGTGCAGGCATGGAGTTTCTCTTCACCTGGGGAGAGCTGCTGGGGATTATCGGCCTGATTGGTCATCTGATGCGTGCCCGGGCTGAAGGGCGTCACAGTATGGGACCGGGAAAATTTATCGCCGGTATCGTCATCTGCGGCATGCTGGTCGCCCTGCCATCCTTCATCAATGCCGGGGGTACCCAGATGGGATTCAGGGCAGATTCCTTCGGCCCTATCGCTTATGTACAACCAACCACCTTTGGTGCCGCTGCCGGTGCCGCCAATGCCATGCTCTCACTGGTAAAACTGGCCGGAGTGGGGTTTGCCATGAACGGCATTTCCATCTGGCGTAAATCCCTGCTGGACGGGCATACCGCCCTGAGCAGCAGTGAGTCCATCAGCAAAGGAAACGTCAAGTTTGTTGCCGGCGTTCTGCTGGTTTTTATCGATCGCGTCATCGATGCCTCTCTGGCGAGTCTTGGTCTCGCCTTCTGATCCACATTCATTTTCAGTCATTCAGTCTGTTAGTTAAGGAGACACTATATGTCACGATTCCGTGCCATGGCGGCGCGTCTGTGCGCTGCATTTATTTATGTTCAGTTATGCCTGGTGGCCTGCCGTGATCGGCTGATACGCCTGTTACTTCTGCTTCCCGTGATACTGCTGCCCCACACAGCGATGGCAAACACCCTATTCGATATGATCAAAACCGTTGGCGATGGTGCAAAAGGCTCCAGCAGTTCATTTGTGGCTATCGGTCAGGTTATTGGCCTGGTGCTCTTTATCGGCGGCCTGCTTGGCCTCAAACAAATCGGTAAAAAACCCGGTGCCGGGCTGGCCTGCCTGCTGTCAATTCTGGTCGGCCTCTGCCTTGCCGTCGTACCGGAACTGATGGGTAGCGGACAGAAAACGCTCGGTCTTTCTCCGGTTTCAATCAGTTAATCCGCAAAGGCACCGGGAAACCGGTGCCGTCTTCACACAATGAGGAGGACCAGACCATGTCCTGTGAGCTGCCCCCTTTCACCCTGCTCAGAACAGAGCACGGCAACGTGATTGCCCGCGACAACCGGGATAATCAGGAGTTTGTGTTTGCAGAATGTTATTCCACCGCCATCGCAGCACTGATTCTGGCTGCCGTCACCCTGTATACAGAGAGAAAAACGTATGAACAAAACACCGCCACTCATCGCCCCGGTCCGGGAACGCTGGCTTTTCCCGCTCCCGCAACCGGACACGGTATTCAGCGGTGAATCCCTGCTGCCACCACCAGTGCTCTCAACACCCGGACGCTGTCCCTGCTGTCGCAGGACCGTCACTCACCGCTTCATTCTGGAGGATTCATGGCCATTACAGCAGATGGCTGACACCTGCCGGGATACGGTCGTCCTGCTGGAAAAAAACCTCACCCGGGTGATGCGCCTGAAAAAACATCCGGTACCGGAAAATGCTGACGAAAAAAAGAAACACACCCGAACCCTGCAGGATGCGGAGCGGTCCCTGGCACAGGCCCGCCTGTCGGCCAGGCGACTGGCTCTGCGTCATGTGGAAAAGTCACAAATCGTCACAACAGATGCACTCAGCGAAAATGAAAGTGAACTGCTGCAGCCGGAAGGCCCGCCCTTTCATCTCTGTGCCTTCTGCCACGCCTGGCACTGCCTGAACGGCTACGCTGCCGCACAGGGGGTGATGGTCTGGCTCCCTGATTTGCATCCGGCCTCGGTAGTTGCTCTCAATGCACGGGCACTGAAGGAAATTTTCAGCGATGAGCGTAAGCGAGTCAGACAGGGACGGGCCGTACTGAATGCCCTGGTACAGAACCGCCTGGCCGTTGAGGAGAAATTTCGCACCTGGCGTCCGGCGGATTTTGCTGATGCACTGCGCCGCTGGCCGCCGGCACAGCGTAAAACGTTGAGGGAGAAAATGGACGGGGTGGCGCTCATTCTGCTGCCGGATTCGTTTCCTGACAAAAAGTACGTCATGTGACACACACCGGTACCGATGACATTCTGCCGGCACACATTCAACTTACAGAGGAACAAAAATGGATACACACTCTGCCGGATATCAGTTCACTGCAGATTCATTCCGGCGTTTTATTATACGGACGCTGACTGACAATATTCCGCCTGACGGAGATGAAAAAGAAATTGCCCGGTTCATTCTCCGCCACCCGGCATTTAACGGCGGCTGGCTGCTCTTTCTGGCTGCAGAAATTCATGAAAGATCCCGTACCCATAAAAGCATCACCGTCACAGTGAGCGTCGATAACTATCTCTCATGGATGGATATTGCCGTATCCGGTCTCCCGGAATTACCGGATATGCCCTTCTGTGATTTTTTCATTCGCCGCCAGCAGTTTATCTATCCGGGTGTGCCCCCGACAAAATCAGGAGAAGAATGATGAAAATTCACCGCATATCCCCGGAGACGCTTATAACACTCATCCACGCACACCTGGCCGGAAAAACTGACAGTACCGCCAAAGAAGAGCACCGGCTACTCCGTCGTTTCCTGCGGGATGATGACGGCAGGCTGGCCGGCGTACTGCTGAATATTGCCGGAATACTTCAGTTCAACAGGGAATTAAGTGCGCGGCATAATTATCCGGCCACACCCCTGACTGAATTTTCATTAAGGAAACGGGGAAAACAACTTCATCTCTGTCTCTGCAGTCTCCGTTTCTTTTATATTCCTCCGGTATTTATACAAAACAAAAGAAGAAAATCTATTGTTGTACATCTTAATAAGATCACTTATAAACAAACCCATTCAATACGCTGACGAAGTGATTCATACTGATTATACTCATCTTTGCCTATATGTTTTTTAAGCGTATTAACAATATCATATTGAGGATGTCCTGAATTGTCAGTATACAGTGTTGTTGCAGGAAGGACTGCATAATCTGATATTTCACAACCTGTATACAGTTCTTTGTCAGTTCGGCAGGAATGGCAAAGAGAAAGACATGTATACAGGTCTGTGTTTTCTGCCTCCTCAGGAGATAACCACGACACATATTGCAAATCATCTGTATCAGGATAACAATTTTCTTCCTGAACCTGAACTCTGAAAATATAGAAAAATAATTCATCTTTTGAAAGGCATGCTATTTTATTCCCCCAATGCACCGCATTATCAAGTTGATCCGATAAATAAATCCATCCTGGTGTCGTCTCTAACGACCAGCATATAACAGAAGGAGCATCAGTTCTTATTTTCCCATCTTTTATTATTTGCAGACCTCTGCTCATTGTTGTCGCATGAAAAAGATTTAATATTTTATTTTCAGCCTTCACTCTATTTCCTCATTTCCCAAGAAACATATTAAAAACGGAAAACATTACACATAACCTGGAGGACAAATCATGACTTTAAATTTCCCTGCCGGGGAAACTACACTATTCTCAGCAAAAAACATCCTGACAGCAATACTCACTCTGCACAACTTACACGCATAGCGTTCCCATTTGAATACAGTTGCAGCCCGCGATTTATTTTGTCTTCCGGAGCCACCTCTGCCATGAATATCAACCGCATTATTTTTGCCATTGAAGACTGTATCAGTACCCTGTCACGGTATTCCGTTTCCGCATTCTTCCCCGATTACTGTGATCTGCACACCGTCATCGGTCTGGACCAGCAGGACCGCGAACGCCGCCCCTGGCTGAAAGCCCCCTACATTGCCACCACAAAACAGGGGTATTACCTTTCCGTCTTTGAAATCAGCGGTGCCCTGAAAGAAATGGATGAAAACCCGGACCTGACAGCCCCCGGCACACTGGAATCACTGATTACAGCGCTGGCAGAGCGAATGAACACTGCCTATAAAAACACCGGTCACAAAATCAGTTTTGTTTTCGAACGCGATCCGGAGCGTGGAAGGGATGAAATCGAAGCCATGCTCTTACCCCAGCGAAAATCCATCGCACGCACGGGGATCCTGCTTCAGGACGTTCTGGATGAAAAAGTCACCACGCTCACCCCCTGGCTTGTCCGGGAACGCTGCTGGCTGACCGTCTGGAGCTCTGAAGAACTGCTGAGCCGGACCGATCGCAAGGACCACCAGACCCGTATCAGGAAACTCGCTGAACACGCTCCGCCAGCCCGATTTGCGCAGGATCCATGGCGCTGGACACTTTCCGCACTCAAAATACGGCATGACGCCTTTCTGGACACGCTGGAGCAGGCCCTGACACATGATTCTGATGGTCTGCTGGTTCGCCTGATGGATATTCATGAAGTGGGACGGGAAATCCGCCGTCAACTGGAGCGCAACAGCACACCTGCAGTATGGCAGCCTCATCTGCCTGAAGATGCCCGTCCTGCCGGCTGGCGACAGGGCGAGGATACCTCTGTATTCCACGCACCGTCGCTGAATCTGCAGTTATTCACCACACAGCCTGAAACACACGGCAGCCTGATAAAGGCCGGTGACCTCTGGCACGGTATGGTCGCCATTACCCTGCCACCCCAGAATCTGCGGACATTCAACCAGCTGGTCAGGGATGTGCCCCACGCAATCCCCTGGCGTATCCGGATGGATCTGATGCCCGGCGGTATGAAGGCGCTTGGGGTCAAGAAAACCCTGCTGACCTACAGCAGCTTTATTTCCCCTCTCCGGCCCATGTATGACTCGGTGATGATGCTGAATGACATCAACAAACATGATCCGGTCTGTATCATGACCATTGTTGCCACCACATGGGGAAACAGCCGGGAAGTCTGTACCCGCAACCAGGCGCTCCTGAAATCTGCGCTGGAAGGCTGGGGAGTATGCGGCACCACCACCACCTTCGGTGATCCGAGACGAGCCTGGGTGAACACGGTTCTGGCGGCCTCCCACGGTTCTGGTCCAGTCCCCCTTTACCCGCCCCTTTCACACGCCCTTTCCCTGTTTCCCCTGAACAGAGCCGGCTCTGTCTGGCGGGGACAGGGAAATCTGATGATGCACACCGAGGACGGGTCTGCATGGGAGGTCGCGCTGGCATCGTCACAACAGAACAAGCACACGGAACTGACGCCCGGCGCACCCGGTCTGGGCAAATCGGTACTCATCAACGCACTGTCGGAGATCCAGATAGCCTCAGCCCAGAAGAACCTGCCTTTCATTGCCTATATCGACAAGGGATTCAGTGCACAGGGACTGGTACAGCTTATCCGTGACAGCCTGCCGGAGCAGAGAAAGGACGAAGCCGTGGGGATCATTCTGAGCAATGATCCGGAACACACCCGTAACCTGTTTGATGTGATGTACGGTGCTAAAAAACCCGCCACCCCGGAAAAGAACTTCATGGTATCTGTACTCTGCGCACTGTGCGTGGATACCGGCACCGGTCAGCCCTGTAATCCCGGTGACACCCGGCAAATCATAAGCAACCTGGTGGATCTGGCCTTCAGGGAGTATGGCGAAAACAACCCCAGACTGTACCGTGCAGGAACAGAGCCCCTTGTGGATCTCGCCCTGGAAGAGAGTGGCATCGCAGAACAACATGACGCTGGATGGTGGAATGCTGCCACCTGGTTTGAAATCAGGGACATGCTGCATATGGCTGGCAATATCCCCGCAGCCCAGCGGGCACACTACCAGGCCATGCCCCTGCTGGCTGAAATGTCCGCCCTGCTGGGACAGCCATCCATCCGGGATGTGTTCGGCACAGTTCAGCGCGATAACTCAGCAGAATTGTTACTGGACTACATCCGCCGTGCCCTCGATCAGGGACACAGTGACTACCCGATGATGTCCGGCTGTACCCGGTTTATGCTCAGCCCCGACACCCGCGTTGTGGCCGTTGATCTGAACAATGTGGCCGGTGACAAGACACCTGCCGGGCGTCTGCGCACCGGCATCATGTACCTGCTGGCAGGACAAATCGCCGGCGGGGATTTTGTCCTGCCGCAGTATCAGGAGGAAATACGGAAAAATCTCGACCCACGCTACCATGAGGTGATTTTCCGCCGCATTGAACAGCTTGATCAGGAGGTCAAGACCAAAGTCTATGACGAACTGCACAATGCAAAAGGGATCAATTTCATCTGGGAAGCCCTGGACACCCAGGAGCTGGAGCAGCGTAAGTTCGGGATACGCACAGTGCTGAGCACCCAGCTATTGCAGGACTATCCACCGGCAGTTCTCAAATCCGCCAACACCCTCTGGTTGCTGCGTTACCGCCCTGACGAAATTCCGTTTCTGCGGGATAATTTTGGTGTCCCTGAAGTCACCCTGCGGCGCTTCCTGAAAATGCCGGAAGGGGCTGCACCGGATGGCAGCGGTGTCCCGGTACTGGCTGTGTTCCGTGTAAAAAACGGTACGCTGGCCCGGATCCTGAAATTCACTCTCGGTCCACTGGAGCTGTGGGCACTGAATTCCTCACCCAAAGACAGCGCCCTGAGACGTGCGCTGACGCAGGAGCTCGGGTCACTGCGGGCACGCCAGATCCTGGCAGAAAACTTTCCCCGTGGTTCAGCCACCTCACTGATAGAACACCGCGCCCGTACACATGACAGTGAAAACGTCATCCATGATCTGGCTGCAGAACTCATCCGTAAGCAGGGATATCACCTCTGATGTACAGCATACACATCACTCCCCGCTGCCGGCGTCCTGCACGGGGACAGGTCTTCCTGAAAACGCTGCGCGTGGACGGTGACAGTTTCAGCTTCACCCTGCCGTCCGCCTGCTTCACGCTGCGTCCCTCCCCCAATCCCCGGGTCATTTTCGCCAGTGACAGACGGGCTGACGGGGAAATGAGTGGCGTTCGCCTGCCTCTGCCCGGAGAGACAGGCACGCTGATAACAACGGCCACCTGGCAGGTCAACGTGCCGGAGCGGCCTCCTTTTGATATACAGCATGTCATTCACTGGCTCCTGCCCTCGCCTCTCACGGCGCTGATGTCCGACAACACCTGGCTGTGGCCGGATAGCCCCGGCACACCGGCACTGACGGCGGGAGACTGGCCGGTAATGGAAACCGATACCCCGACGCTGAAACGCGTGAAGCGTCGTACCTTCACGCTCATCGATAACCGCAACCGTCAGGGATGGATCACCCGTCGCTTCCAGTGCTTCCCGCTGGCTCCGCTGCCGGAATCACACAGTCACCGCGTACCAGACATCCTGTATCCCCTGAAAACGGAGAAAAAAGAATGCAAAGACAACCAGCAACCACACTGCTTGCACTCCTGATAGGCTGTACGGTTATCCCGTCCACCCACGCCTATCCTGTGACCGTAGTGGCCAGCCAGCCTGTCACCACACAAATCATGCCGGAGCTGGCCGCCATTCAGGGCGTGATGGCAGAGATGGTCCGTATGCAGACAGCCACCGGCACAGCCATCAACCAGAGTTCAGAGAAGCTGGCCTCTGTCATCGCACAGGATGGGCAGGCCACCCGTCAGCAGATGATATTCAGTAATGAAACCCGCCGGCTTGAGGAAGCCCGGAAGAGCTTCAGCGTGCCGGACTCCATCTGCAGTGAATCCGCCTCAGGAGTTGCAGCTGAAAGTCGCCGTGCAGCAGCGTCTGCGGCTGCACGTCTGAGTCAGGGAGGAGGCGTCAGCAGTAAACCAATCCGTGAACGTCTCTCCCGGGCAGCAGACTCACCAACCCGCGAGGCATATGACAGTGCAGGCATTCATGCCGGTTACTGCACGGAAGCTGAATATGCCCGCTTTGGCGGAACCGATGTCTGCCCTGCCGTGGGCGAGCTGCCGGGCGGAGACAGCCAGGTGCGATCGCTCTATCAGGGTGCAGGCACAGCAGATACCCCTGCCGCCCTCACCTGGGATCAGAAACAGATTGATGCTGCCACGGCTTACATGAAAAACACCGCCAGACCGTCAGCGGGTCGTGCCCCGGGGAAAGGTGAAGTGGGAACACAGACCGGGCGCACGTATGTGGGCCTGCAGAATGAATACAACGGCATCATCGATGCCGCTTCTCATCCGCAACTGTCACTGATAGCTGACAGTACCCCTAATGAGGCCACCCGTGGAGCGCTGACTGAAGCCCTGCAGTCACCATCCGCTGCGGCATATTTTGACCGGACCGCATCATCAGAGGCCCGCACCCGTGGTCACATGAGCCAGCGGGAGTTTGAGGCCTTTGAAGCTGGCAGACGCTATGCAAACACCGACTGGCAGCAGGATCTGCAGGGCATGGAAGGCGATAACCTTCTCCGTGAACTGCTGCGCACTACCGCCCTGCTGAACTGGCAGATGAACGACCTGAAAGAGCAGATACGCCAGGGTAATGTTATCGCCGGGCAGCAGCTGGCACTGGCGGCACGACAGTATTACGGACAGCGTCTCGGTGAACTGTCACAGGCCATGAGCCAGGGGAGCGTAAGATGAAAGACGACAACAGCACCGACAAAAAAAAACCGGCCCCCCGTCTCCGCCGCATCGGTGACATCGGGATAAACCTGTTCGCACCACTGGCAGAAACCCGGTGGATGCTGCGCAGCTGCCGCCATATGCTGGGCCAGCATAAAACGCGCCTGAAGCGCCTCATGCCCGACCGGCAACCGGAGAGTCCGGTCTGTATGACCTGGGAAGAAGCCGTCAGGGCCAGCGGCCTTACGGTCAACGAACTGGATCGGCGTCTGCGACGTCGCAGGATGTTCTGGCGGACAGGATTCTGGCTGATGATGATACCGGTACTTCTGCTGTGCGGCATGGCCCTTGCTGCCACAGCGCTTCCGGCCATCACCCTGATACGTATACTGGCCTGCCTGTTACTGATGAGTGCCATTGCAGCACTGTGTGCCTCAAAAACCCTGATTGTGTCATACCGCCTCTGGCAACTGAATGAACGGCGGGTCAGCGAGGACGAACAGGGCACCTTCCCCGATTACCTGCAGGCCCGGCACGGCTGGAAACAGGCCACATGGCTGGCCATTACCCACCGGCAGTACTGACCGTCCGGTCTGCAATTCCTTTTCCTCATTCCGGAGGCTGATGCCCTGCATCCCTTCGGTTCCGGAGTTATCGTGAAAATCATACCCAGAGCACTGAGTGCGGGTCTGGCGCTGGCTGCCGTACCTGCACAGGCATTCGTCACCTATCAGGACATTGTGAGCGCCGCCACCAATCCGGATGACCTGTCGCGCCAGGCACTGGTCACCATTTTTGGCGACGTGGTCACAAATCCCCTGACAGCCAGCAGCAACACCATTATCGGCAACCTGTTCATGGTGTTTAACGCAATTATCGCCATTATGGGGATAGTCTGGTTCCTGTTTATTGGAATCCGCCATGTTGTCCGCACCGGCCACCAGGGCAATGTCTTTAACAACGGGCGGGACGTCGTCGGAATGCTCAGTATTGTGAGCGGTTTTATGATGATTGTGCCCACCGCTTCCGGCTGGAGTCTGGCACAACTGGTCATGCTCTGGGGCGCATCCATCATGGGTATTGGTTCCGCCAATATCATGGTTCAGACGGCTGCAGAAAACATCGCTGAAGGCTATTCAATGACCGTACAGCCAGTTCATGTCTCCACCCGCACGGCAGCACGGGGAATACTGGAGATGGCGCTGTGCAAACACGCCATGAATGCAGGCCTCGATGACTTTAACCGTACTGCCCGTTCATCAACGCCCCCCATGAGCGAATCCTCACGGACAGAGAACGGCAGGTATACCGTCACCGTTTCAAATGGCAGTGCCACCTGCGGGAGTGTGAGTCTCACCGTGAAAGGGAATGGCAGCAACAAGCAGTCCGCGCTGGACTATTTTTTCAATCCCTTCATTGAAACGGAGTATCAGGGAGTCCTGACGGCACAACGGTCTGCCATGGATACCATGCTCCGTGACCTGGACAGCGCAGCACAGGAATTTGTGTCAGCGTACCGGACCCGACGCGACACGGGTAACGGCAACCTGCCGGATATTGAAAGCCGTATTCAGAAGGCTGCCAACAGGTATGAAGAAACGGTGCAGAAGGCGTTGCCAACAGATAACGCAGAAACTGAGCGCAGGGAGCAGCTGAAATCCTACCTGACCACCTACGGCTGGGTTGCCCTGGGGGCCTGGTACCAGACCTTTGCCACTGCCAACCAGCGACTGGCAGAACTGGCCGACCGTGCCCCCACTGTGAGTGGAGTTTCATCGCAGGGCGAAGCAGGGGATACTGAATTCCTGAAGGAAGTAAAAGGAGCTTACCAGGCACAGTTGCAAAACTCACCATATACACCTGCACTGGGAACAGCCACCTCCGCCAGTGAATACCAGGCATCTAATACACAGAATCCTCAATCAGCCCTGTTAGAGTTCATAGGGCCAGGGTTAACTCGATTTTCAAATAAAGTAGCAACCATACATTCAGGAACAGGAACAACGAGTCAGCAGGCAAATCCTCTGCTGAAAATGAAGGACATTGGTGATTACACCATGGTCACAACCGAAACCATCTGGGCGGGTTATACCACTGTCAGGGTGCTTTCAACTGCCGGCAGCAACTCCGTTTTTGGCCGACTGGTCAATGCCGTCAGCGGCTTATCTGATGCAGCAAAGGCTTTTCTGGAAGCCTCCGCACCACCACTCTACTTCCTGCTGTTTTTGCTGTTCTGTGCCGGTTTTTCGTTGTCCATTTACCTGCCGTTTATCCCGTTTATCTTCTGGATGACCGGCATCGGCAACTGGATAGTCAGCGTACTGATTGGATGCGCCGCCGGCCCCCTGTGGGCCGCAACCCACCTGGGAACAAGTCAGGACAGAGGAAGTCGGGCCGCTTACGGTTACATCTACCTGATAGACAGCATGATCAGGCCTCTGTTGATGGTGTTCGGGTTCTTTTTTGCATCGGTCGCCATCGTGGCTGGCGGCACCATACTGAATGCTCTGTACGCTGCAGCACTAATGAATGTCCAGATAAATTCTGTGACGGGCGTGTTCAGCATGGCGGGATTTTTGATGATTTATGCCCGCGCCTGTACCACACTGGTTGCGGGCGTTTTTGCACTTCAGGCTTATCTGCCAGACCATGTGATTAATTTTCTGGGCGGACGTGATGGCGTTAATATGCTGGGGAATATGGTTTCTTCCGTCAAAGATATTATTGCCGGCGGAAACACCAATATACGCAGAACACCTGGCGTTCGTGAAGATAAACTGAAAAATATTAATAGAGATGATAAGGACGGAATAAAACAATAGAGTACAAAACAGTATTGCCATATTCACCTGAAGAGTTTAAAATATATTCAGGTGAATATGGAGGTTTATTATGAACAAAACGAAAAGCAGATATCCTTCCTGGTGGGCATATTACCACTTGGCCCGCAACGCTTATTTCTTATTAGGAATACCGTGTTTACTTTTATACTCAGCCGCTTATACATCAGATTTATTAGATGATAATCTAAGACATTCAACAAGCCTTTTTATTTTGGCATATGGATGTTATTTTCTTCTTTTTATTCCCCCACTCTGGCTATATCTGAGAACTAAGGCAAAGAAAAAGAAAATCCTACAGGTTGTTAAGAAGATAAAAGAAAGCAGTCCCTTTGCGCCGACCAGCGATTACGAGCAACTGTCATTCTCGAAGAGTTGCTATTTCGGGATCGACATTAAAAACGGCACCATGCTGTATGTGCGCATTTACCCAAACAATGTCATGGATGTGATTGGTCTGGATATTCACAACTTCACCCGAACAGTTGCTGAAGACGGCAAGCTGGAAATCCACACCACCTATGTGAGTCTGCCGATGATCCCTCTTGAAATCTCCGGCATCTCAGCAAGGACGCTGGCCAACACCATGCACACCATGGCTGCACGTGGATATGAGTACAAGGAACGTTTCCCACAGATGATCCGGTATCGGGTTAAAGAGTGGGAAAAAGTTGCCGGTGTTCCTGTTGCAGAAGTATTTTGAGGTAGCTATCAACTGTTAGACGATAATCCGTCAGCCGGTTTTCTCTGAACCGGCTTTTTCTTTTCAGGCAGAATGCCTGTCTGCCGTCTATCTCAGGACGCCGCATGGAGTCTCTATGTTTTCCCCACAAATTCTTAGCACTGTCTTGCCCACTGTAGACAAAATCAATACAATTCTGCATATCAGTTATCTATAAAAGATAACAATATCATTATAAATAATTATCATATCCACACACTCAAGGCAGTACCTAGAAAACATAAAGATAAAATCATGTCTGAATCCCGCAGCAATTTTCCAGCACGACATGGTACTCCATGGAATACTGAAGAGTTACAGCGTCTTCTCGTATCCATAGCGGAGGGCGTCTCGCTAAAAAAACTTACTCAAACACATCAACGATCGTCCGGGGGAATACGTGGAGCAATCAAACGCCTGCTTCCTTCTGAGTTTCTTGAGTTCAACGATATAAACACGGTGAATGATCTCAGCAATTACTTCAACAAGATTCCTCGCCAAGAACACAATAGTATCATCAATAATTTAATATCATTGAGCACTGCAAAAACAATTGCTCATGATAAAGTTGAAATACAAAAGAATAGTTTTAAACAAAATACCCCACTCCCCCTCTGCCAACCCAATACAGATTTTAAAGATTATATAGCCGATGAACATGATGTCATTATGCTAATTCATTCTGCTATCGAAAGTTTATCTAATAAACGACATCAATATATTCTTCTAATGCGACTCGGCACAGATGATTCACCTCATTCTCTGGCAGATATTGCCGTCAAATTAGGAATTTCCCGTGAAAGGGTAAGACAACTTCAGGAACGAGCCCTTGGCTTACTAGCTGCTAAATCTCGCTATGAAGGGACACCTGGAGCTTGCCTTAAAGCCCTTATTAACTCAATAGGTAATTCACCATATGATATAGCAGTATGGATTTATCGTATTGTTCATCGGGATTTCGTTACATCCTCTGACTTAGCCGCCAAATTCATTATTTTTACCGCAGGCATTCCTAAAGCAAGACGAGATGAAATAAAAAGTTCGCTCTCATTAATATCACAATTACAAAAGCAGAGGTTACGTGAACGAAGAGCAGAATTAGCACACGCTCGCGCTCAGGAAAGAGCCCGAATCAAGAAAGAAAGAGTTGAGTTCATATTCAGTAAATGGCTAGACAATACACATTGGCCAAAATATATCGCACCTCCTCCCCCCGTAGAACAGCTATGTTCACAGAGAGCGGTTAATGATACTGACATATCTGGATTCTTTTACTCTCAAAAATTAGGTCGTACAGTCCAGTACGAATCAGGGCTTGAGTTTAAAATAATGAATCTATTAGAATGTTGCGATCAGGTTCTTTTCTATCAAGAACAACCATTTTCTATTCCATATTGTTTTAAAAACAAATCAAAAAAATACTATCCAGATTTACTCATTGCGACAGTTGATGGTCGGTGCCTACTTATGGAAGTGAAGCCAACAGACCGAATGACCTTGAGTCTCACGAGAATAAAAAGTAATGCAGGTCGCAAATGGGCACATACTCGAGGATGGGGATGGTTGGTCATTAGTGATAGGTTCTCGTTACGTCAGCTGGAAGAACATGCCATCTCAACAAACACATGGAAACTTATAGAGGCTGAACTGAAAACATCAAGGATTTTAGCATGGCGTGAAATGATGGAGTTACGTACACGATACGAGATTCATCGTTTAGATCTTATTGCATATATCATTCAGTCTGGTGCTGAAGTGGATAACTTTTATCGAATTACCCCGAAAATATCTAATAATACATCTAACCAGAGACAACTAAATGAGAGCGACTGTCATAATTGATGACGCACAGGACGGAAAAAATAATAGCTGCCGGACAGCAGCAACCAGCAGTCGTCCGGTAAAAAAGACAAACAAGGCGCATTGAGGTCAGCCTTCGCAACAATCCGGCGGCAGATTCTCTACCGCCGTGTTGCCCGTTAACGTTTAACTTCGTAGGCTAACGTTGCCACAAGCACCGTATTTCCCTGCTCGATACGAAATCCGCAAAGCGAATCCCTCACCATCCAGACAAAACACAGTATCGTCACACAGACGACGATTAACATCATTAAAAACGTTCGTTGTGGCATCGCAGCCCCTCCATTGCCTTTCGGCCGTCATCGGGCTACTATAATGTTGTTGAGGCATTACAGTGGGCCCTGGGTTGATTGATAAAAAAATCGCCTGGGGCTTTCTGCTACATGCCGTCCACAAAACGCTTTCGGCATACAGCCTCAAGCGCCCGCCGCTATTCTAATCGTTTTCCAGTCCGCCACAATCCTTTTCATGCCACCACGTATTTTGTGTCAGGGACAGAAATAAAGCCGGAAAGTGACTACGTGTGCACACATCTGTTTTCCGGGCTGCAGGCATCGTGTTATTTTCTGAAATGCAAAATAATAAAAAACAAGGACACATCATGAAGGATGAAATACACAGTACCAGCATTAACCCGGATGTTGTTGAGCAGTTTCTGGCCCTTATGAACACACATTGTAAATCCTCAGAAGAGGCACTCGCCATGCTGAGTACGCTTTGTTACAACCTGATGATGACATGCGGTATCCATTCCATGGACAGCCAGATGCTCAATGGGCATGGGATATCCATGCAACTTCAGGGGATTGATATTGCCGAAAGGCCAGGCAAGAATATTCACTAACCTGAACAGGGTCTGAAAACGCTGATTTTTCAGCGTCTCTGCAGGCTAAAACTGATGATGTAATGACAACAAAATTTCTGCGTTTGTACCCCACCGATGAAAAAGACAAAAACTCACACCGGGCTTCTCATCATTAAAGATAAAACCCGACGTGTCAGCCTCTACGAAACGCCAACGGCATGGTGTATCAGGGGGCAGGAGTGCTACAGCAAAAGTACAGGACGCCGCTGTGGCAGCCACGACAGTCTGAGCAGACTGCGCCTGGACAGCATTAAGCCTGTTGAATGAGTGGTGGCACCATGAAAGATAACAACACAACCTCCACCCCAGAAGCCTGGAAAATGCGTTTTCTGGCCAACGGGACATCCGGCACATGGTTTTACACTGACGACATTGCAGTCACTGACGCGTGGCTTCGCGCGCACCCGGATGATGTGGAGGTTATCCCTCTCTGCCGGATACAGCCCCGCCAGCATTCCCATGAACAACATATTGAAGAACTCCGCGCAGCCCTGGCCCGGATGCTCCATATGCATCATATGATGCTGGAAACCACACATTACCGGGAAAATATCACCGATGCCCGTTGTATCCGTGAAATGCATGAAGCGCCATTACAGGCGCTCAATATTCTGTCCAGATACCCGCATAAAAAGGACGAGGTGTGACGCATGTGGCTACTGATTTTCTGGCTTTCATCGCCCTTTAATGTCTCTTCCGGTGATGCCCGTCAGCCCACACTGGCGGTGCACAGCCAGGCCTTTCATACCGAACGGGCCTGCCGCGATGCATTGCGCGCCATTAAAAAGGAGAATGTTGGCGAATTTTCTCTGCGGGGCGTTTGTGTTTCTGACGGAAATACGAAGGAGGAGGCTGAGAGCTCATGACGGATATTACTGACAGACATACACTTCGCCGTATGTCCTGGTCGGAACTCATCACGGCAGGACAGGAAGCAGAATTTCAGCATGATTACGAGCGTGCCAGAATAGTGTGGTCATTCGCCTTACATGTTGCAACAACCACGATTAACAAAAATCTGGCCATAGCTCATATTCGACGCTGCGATACTTTGTTGCATAAATCAAAGGCTGTACCCGGAAACAACCCGTGTGGTTCCGGTCAGCGAGTCTGAGACCTCAACATCCCGGGTGATGATTGTCATTCCGGACTGACGCAGCCGCTGCACATCTGCGGCAATACGTTGAATACCAAGCCAGAACAGACCATCCAGCGCGGTGACAATTAACCCGCTTTCCAGCGCCAGTTTCAGCCGTGCTGTCGGGGCTTTAACCTGCCCGGCTATATCAGTGAAACAACGCGTCGTCATGCCATAGCTGTCCGCCCGCCGTATTCGCGTCGCAAGACTGTAACTGAAGCTATCCGGCACGCCGGATAAGTCATTCTGCAGACTGTATACACATCCCCGCTGCCGCTCATTGAATACAACTTTTTTCTGGCTGAGCTGCCATTCCCGCCGCACGCTGTCAATCATCTGCGGTGTCCGGGTTAACAGCAGACGAAACGGCAGTTCAAAACTGGTCACATAATCAACATTAAGTAAGGCAATCCGCAGCCGCTCCCTGGCTCCTGCTCCGGTATCACGGCATTCACGCATGACATCTTCCCACTGGCGCATCAGTCGCGGTGACTCATTCCTGGCCCTGAACTGATATTTCTCAATCTGATAATCAATATGTTCCTGCATACCGTCACCGGATATCTGTTGCCGTATCATCACGGATATCAGCGTACTGGAATTCATGCCCTGCGTGAAGTATCACACTGCCAAAAAAAACACACCTGAACGTTATTATTTCGCAATATTAATTGCACCTGTTTTCATAAATAAAAAGGAGACGATGAAATGATAAAATATATCTTTTCACTCACCATTATTTTTTCCGCTTCTCTCTGTGCTGCACAGATTCAGGGGCACGTCATCCGCGTTCTTGATGGTGATACGCTGGAAATATTACAGGACAAAAAGCCTGTCAGGGTCCGTCTGGCTAATATTGATGCACCGGAAAAGAAACAGCCCTTTGGACGCTGGTCAGCCACTCAGCTGAAGGACCTGGTGGCCGGAAAGCCCGTAACCGTGCAATACGCGCAGACAGACAGGTATGGCCGTATTCTCGGCCGGGTCTATACCGCTGACGGCACAGAAGCAAATCGCTGGCAGGTCCGTAACGGCGCTGCCTGGGTGTACCCGGACTACAATAATGACTATACTCTCCCGCCGCTCCAGCGTGATGCCCGCGCCCTGAAGCGGGGATTATGGGCAGATAAAAATCCGGTACCACCATGGACCTGGAGAAAACAGAATAAGAAATAATTATTTGCTGATATGAAGAAAAAAACCATTTCAAAGAAAATAAATGGCAAAAATACAGCATGGAAAAAAATTGCCATTTTTACCGCCGCGTTATTTTTAATATTTGCTGTCTGCTGGTCGTAATAAGCAGAATAACAGAAAGGTGTAAAAATGAACCTGGTTGATGCATTTGTCACTAAAGTGATATCCGGACCGTATGAAGAATACGGAAAATGGTGGGTGGATGTAGAATATATTTCCTGGGGAGTTCCGGGTAAAAGCCGGCTCATGTTTGACTCACGGGAACAGGCACAGGAAGTGCAGGAAGGTTTTCGATTTTTAACCTGAGCATATTTTGTTAAAGGGCAGAAGGCGGTGACCCTCTGCCCTTAAGTACGTTTCCGGGATTATCAGTCAACCAGTTCCCGGATCAGTTCCAGGAGAGCTATCACTGCGTTAGCCACAGCAACAACCGCCCTGAGAACGATGATTAACAGGTTAATCATCCGCTTCTCCATCAATGGAGAAAGAACACCGTGGTTTGCCCTTACATTGCCTGTCGCCACGTTTTCTATAGTGTCAGTTATAGACAGTTCTTCTCCGGCCAGAGCACCAAAACCAGCACCACCTGATGTTTTGGCCAGGACTTGCAACCTGTTCATCCCGGTGAACGATATGCCGGAAAGAACGTGCCTCAAAGCTGACACACCGAGTATATACTTATACTGTGCTTGCAGAAATATTATTTCAGCCGTATTATTTCATAGTCAGTTATAGGCAGTTATCTTCCGGTCAGGGCTACCAACTTCGATCCGGAATCGCAAAAAAACCGGCCTCACCAGTCGGTTTTTTTGCGTCTGTACCTCCTCCCCGGACAGCAGTTCTCTCACTCCCGTTGAATATTTCCTGTTGAATTTTACGAAAATACGGCAAATGGGAGATATCGAATATATTTCCTTGGGTGTAGTCGGTAAAAACCAGCTCATGTTTGACTCACAGAAACAGGCTCTGGAAGTACAGAAAGTAATCTGTCCGTAGATTATTAAAGGGCAGAGGGCGGTGACCCTCTGCCCTTAAGTACGTTTCCGGGATTATCAGTCAACCAGTTCCCGGATCAGTTCCAGGAGAGCTATCACTGCGTTAGCCACAGCAACAACCGCCCTGAGAACGATGATTAACAGGTTAATCATCCGTTTCTCCATCAATGGAGGAAATCACTGTTGTTTACTCTTACATTGCCTGTCACAACAGCTCTTTCATTGTTAGCTGAAAAGAGACTTCCTCCGGCCAGAGCACCAGACGCAGCACCACCTGTTTGTCCGGCCAGGTCTTTGAATAGCACAGATCCATAGTCCCGATGGATTGATGCGAAGGTAAGTCTCCAGACAAGGCTAACTTGCTGATTATACTTGTTTCAGGCGATATCGCTACTCCCGGAACAATAGACTGTAACGAACAGATTGCGATCAGGTGAATATAACGATATTCTGGTAACGTTAGTTGAAAAGAGACTTCCCCCGGGCCAGAGCCACCCACTCTCCCTGGGATCGCAAAAAAGCCGGCCTCACCAGTCGGCTTTTTTGTGCCTGTCTCTCACCACCTTCTGCTGTTCCTGTGAAAATGCCCTGCTGAATTCAGCCCTGCCCGGTCATTACCGGCGATTGTTCGCATTAATTCCACTCAGCCTCATCCCGAAATTTATCTATTTATCGATGGAGGAATCCTCGTGTCTTACCAACACTCCCCCACAACAGAAGACCCGATGAACATATGGTATATCGTTGGCACCATATGTCTGCTCTTTGCGCTTCTCATCTGGCTCTTTTTACCCGACATCGTCTTTGCCACCTGCCTGATCCTGCACACAATGTGGGGGATGACTGACTGGGGGCCTTTTCACCATTTTGCCGCCCCCCGTTACAACCTGCTGGCCATCACTGCTAACAACGCGGCAACCATCACTTTCGGCCAGTGGCTGGATGTTATGTCCCGGACAGTGGGGATCCTCTGGTTGATTCTGCTTCCCATGACATTCGGCTTTCTGTGGATGTGGTTTCACCATCCGGCCCAGCCCCGTTTTACCCGCAGGCCACTGAATATCCACACACTGCCCCATATTTTTTCAGCTCTGTCACCGGCGATCGCCCCCGTTCTGGCTGATGGAGACAACAACAGACTCTTCCACGGACAAAAACGTCCCGAGCGCCGTGTCGCACTAACCCCCGAAGTCTTTGTGGAGCAGAACAACCTTATCCGCAACATGCAGCTCGATGTTGCGTCCACACGCCAGTGCTTCATGGCGCAACTGGGGCAACCACTGACCAGCTGGAAAGACATGGCCCCACATGAAAAAGCGCTCTTTGCCATCTTTGGCCTGCAGTTCTTCCTCGGTGACCGGAAAGCAGCGGTAGCCCTGATGAACAACCTCAATCTCTCCTGCAGGCTCAAAAGTAAACGGGACCAGGGGCGTTTCAGCACGCCGGTGTATTCACTGGCCAGAAACGCCTTTATCCGGGTCATCAAAACAGAAGGCGCACAACAGTGGCTCAGGCAGCACCGTTACGTTCGCAGCGGTCTGGTCTGGCTTTACGCACATGATTTGCGCCTGACGCCTCCGAACTGGCTGTGGCTCAAGGGCGTTGACCGGACGCTCTTCTATGCCCTTCACCGGGCAAACACCACAAAAGGCTTCATCGAAGGGGCCGGCGTGGTGGCCGTTGCCCGGGCAGAAAATGAAGCCAGCCGTCTCGGCCTCCCCTGCCCGGAACCCTGTGTGGAAGAGGCCATTGAAGGGCTTCGACGGGACATGCTGGGGCTGGGCCTGATATGGGACGAACCTCAGCCAGATCGCGATCGTAAACGTCAGATCAGGACCCGCTGGTCACTCACGGATGACGTGATACCCCGCCGCCATGATAACGACGAAGACACTGACACTGGTGAAACCACCGAAACCACCGAAACCACCGAAACCACCGAAACCACCGAAACCACCGAAACCACCGAAAAACAGCATCCCGCCGACAAGGAAAAAGAACAATGACCATCCACTACACTGCAACACTGAATAATAAACACCTGTCCCTGACCGCCCTGTACCCTGACGGTGGTCAGGAGGTTATTGCCATCCTGCCGGTTACAGAACTGGGCGCACTGATTAACCGTAATAACAGGCTGATGCACCTGTCCTTCAGCACCCCTTTTCGTGAAATAACCGAAACACTGCTTGTTGATACCGTTGATACTGAACCTCCCGGACATCACATCGGCAGAATGCTCTCCGCGATTGACAGCTGTCTGAGCGCGGCATATGCAGAACTTCCTGCCCGGAAAACCAGCTTCATGAGAGGGCTGATATACGGTGCAGGATTAGTGCTGGCACTTCTGACAGCGGTAACAGCCGGATATATTTTACTGAAACCGGACAGCGATTCCCCTCTCAGGGTACCTGTCACAGAATCCGTAACAGAAACAGCACCATTACACATCGACAAGGAAATTGTCCGGTCAGTAGCCCCGTCAGAGACGAAAAATGAAATCGTTCACCCGGCACCACAGGAAATGCAGGAGACATCCGCTACCCCGGCGATAACAGCAGACAAAAATACTCTGGTCGCTGAAGCCCGCCGTAATCTGGCCACTGTACTTAAACGCAACGCGGACCGGGGTATGTTCACCATTAATCTCTCCACTGGTCATGAACGCACACTCTACGCCTTCCTTGACCCCGCATGCATCAACTGCCGTCTTCTGGAGCCCGCGCTTAAGCAACTGGCCCGGGAATTCAGCGTGGTGATTTATCCGGTCTCCGTAATCGGCGGAGAGGCCAGCACAAACCGGACTGCGCCACTGCTGTGTGAACCGGACGCACAAAAACGGGCGACCGGATGGCATCAGCTGTATTCCGCAGACGGTGGTATGGCACCCACCGGCGATGCACCGGCTGCACCGGATGAAAAGTGTCTGACCGCTGCTCGTGCTGCCATCGATGTCAATAACCAGGCTTTCCGCCAGTTCGGTTTTGGCGGTACCCCATGGGTGTTATCCGATACCGGCTGGCACCTGCCGTCCGGCATCCTGAAAGACGCCACTACCGTCAGCCTGTTCCTGAAAGCCACAGATACCGAGGATAATCACAATGAGCCAGCATCACGTTAATCCTGACCTCATACACCGCACGGCCTGGGGAAACCCGCTGTGGAATGCACTGCACAACCTGAACATCATTGGTCTGTGTCTGGCCGGCAGTATCATTACGGCCCTGATATGGCCACTGGCCCTTCCTGTCTGTCTGCTGTTCACCCTGGTCACCTCCGTGATATTCACGCTGCAACGCTGGCGATGCCCCCTGCGTATGCCCATGACGCTCAGCCTTGATGACCCCTCCCAGGACAGAAAGGTCAGGCGAAGCCTCTTCAGCTTCTGGCCCACCCTGTTTCAGTATGAAGCAGATGAAACATCCCCCGCACGGGGGATTTTTTATGTCGGTTACCGCCGTATCAATGATATCGGTCGTGAGCTCTGGCTGAGCATGGATGACCTCACCCGGCATGTCATGTTTTTTGCCACCACCGGTGGCGGTAAAACAGAAACCACCTTTGCCTGGCTGCTCAACCCGCTCAGCTGGGGAAGAGGCTTTACCTTTGTTGACGGAAAGGCACAGAACGATACCACGAGGACAATCTGGTATCTCTCCCGACGTTTTGGCCGGGAGGATGATATCGAGGTCATCAACTTCATGAACGGCGGAAAATCCCGCAGTGAAATCATTCAGAGCGGCGAAAAATCCCGCCCACAGTCAAACACCTGGAACCCGTTCGCATTCAGCACAGAAGCCTTCACCGCCGAAACCATGCAGTCCATGCTTCCCCAGAACGTTCAGGGGGGAGAATGGCAGTCACGGGCGATAGCCATGAACAAAGCCCTGGTCTTTGGCACAAAATTCTGGTGCGTCCGGGAAAGAAAAACCATGTCCCTGCAGATGTTACGGGAGCATATGACGCTGGAAGGTATGGCAAAACTCTATTGCCGTGGGCTTGATGACCAGTGGCCGGAAGAAGCCATCGCACCACTGAGAAATTACCTGCAGGACGTTCCGGGATTCGATATGTCACTGGTGAGAACGCCGTCAGCATGGACTGAGGAGCCCCGTAAACAGCATGCTTATCTCTCCGGTCAGTTCTCGGAAACGTTCACAACCTTTGCCGAAACCTTCGGGGACGTCTTTGCGGCAGATGCCGGCGACATCGATATTCGCGACAGTATTCACAGCGACCGCATTCTGATTGTGATGATCCCTGCACTGGACACATCGGCCCATACCACGTCGGCACTCGGTCGTATGTTCGTCACCCAGCAGAGCATGATCCTCGCCCGTGACCTGGGCTACCGCCTGGAAGGCACAGATGCACAGACCCTGGAAGTCAAAAAATACAAAGGCAGCTTCCCCTATATCTGTATCCTTGACGAAGTCGGTGCCTACTACACAGACCGCATTGCTGTGGAGGCCACCCAGGTACGTTCACTGGAGTTTTCCCTGATAATGATGGCGCAGGATCAGGAGCGAATTGAAGGGCAGACCTCCGCCACCAACACCGCCACACTGATGCAGAACGCCGGCACCAAATTCGCCGGACGCATTGTCAGTGACGACAAAACGGCAAGAACGGTGAAAAATGCCGCCGGTGAAGAGGCTCGGGCCAGAATGGGCAGCCTGCAGCGCCACGATGGTGTGATGGGTGAGTCCTGGGTGGACGGTAACCAGATCACCATCCAGATGGAAAGCAAAATCGACGTGCAGGATTTGATCAGACTGAATGCCGGTGAATTCTTTACCGTTTTCCAGGGGGATGTGGTGCCGTCAGCCTCTGTGTATATTCCGGACAGCGAGAAAAGTTGCGACAGTGATCCGGTGGTCATCAACCGCTATATTTCCGTTGAAGCCCCCCGGCTGGAGCGTCTCCGCCGTCTCGTCCCCAGGACAGTGCAGCGCAGGCTCCCCACACCGGAGCATGTCAGCAGCATCATCGGTGTACTGACAGCAAAACCATCCCGTAAACGTCGTAAAAACCGTACAGAGCCTTACCGTATCATTGATACATTCCAGCGCCGGTTGGCAACAGCGCAGACATCACTGGATCTGCTTCCGCAATATGATACAGATATCGAATCCCGGGCAAACGAACTGTGGAAAAAGGCTGTGCACACTATCAATAACACAACCAGGGAAGAACGCCGGGTATGTTATATCACACTGAATCGTCCTGAAGAGGAACACTCCGGTCCTGAAGATATACCTTCAGTGAAGGCGATTCTGAATACTCTGCTCCCCCTGGAGATGCTGTTACCTGTACCGGATCTAACTGCATCCCCGCCCCATAAAAAAAATGTCGCTCAGACACCATCAGGTGGAAAACAAGAGAGTCGTAAAAAAAGATTCTGATAACACCTGTATGGCTGATTTTAATAACAACCTTAATAACAACCTTTACGCGATTATTAATCTCCTCCGCTCACCATAGTAAGCGGAGGATTCAGGATTTCAATCCATCATCAGAGGTACAATAAATGTGTATTAGTAGCCCGGAAACAAACTCATGGTCTGTTATTTATCGTAAAAATTCCGGAGAAGATATCAATATCACTTCCCTGACGTTTAAAAATAGTCTTCTGGCAGCCCGGATACTGATGGTGCCCGAAAACTATATGATATGCATACTCAGAAACGGGGAGAGGGTCAGACGATGGGACAGAGAAATACTTGCAGGCTCAAACAGATGGTACAAGTGTTCTCCCGATAATTTCGAAATACTGGGTAAGCTCCCCATAATAAATAAAGTCACAACACTGATAAAATCATAATCTACTGATTTTACTCAGTTAAGCTAAATCAGGATGAACGCTTTGATTATGAATTATACATGAAAACAAATATGGGCAGCACAAAAAATGGTGCCAGGGTTCCCCACGTTCTTAATAGATTCACTTCTATGGATATTGATATGAATTCCCAGATCCTGCCAGACATGCTGATTAATTTTGCCCTTATTAACATCACAGACAGAAAGAACGAGGGTACCAATACCATTGATGGTAACTGGCAGGCCGATGAAGGACGCCGTTACCGGGATAATGTAAGAATCTATTTTTGAGTATGTCAACATAACCTGAGGCAAAGTACCTCAGGTTCCAGTGTAGTAATCAGCCAACCTGACAGTCTTCTGTTAGCCCTACAGATATGTAGTGGAGCTAACCGCGCATGTCAAAGCCGGATTTTTGAAAATCTCTATAAACTTCCGGATTGTTGAAGGCCGGAGCCTGTTTAAGATTCTGTGTAAATGCCTTTTCTCAGAAGTGACCGTCCAGGCGGTCACCGAACTCGATAATAAAGCGGCTCATTGCCATTCGCCAGTCCTTCAACGGCATCGTCCATTTCTGGGACGCAGACTGGATTGCCAGCCACACCACTTTTTTCACCGAGTCGTCTGTCGGGAACACTTTACGCTTTTTGATCGCATGGCGGATCACGCTGTTTAGCGACTCGATGGCATTCGTCGTATAGACCACTTTGCGGATGTCCGTTGGATAAGCGAAGAACGTGGCAAGATTCGGCCAGTTAGCCTGCCAGCTTCGGCTTATCTGAGGATAGCGACTGTCCCAGGCCGCAGCGAACGCTTCCAGTGCCTGCTGACCTGCCTCTTCCGTGGGAGCCTGATAAATCGCTTTCAGGTCGCGAGTGACGGCTTTGTAGTCCTTCCATGACACGAAGCGCAGGCTGTTGCGCACCATATGCACGATGCATAACTGGATGCGGGCCTTCGGATATACTGTGTTGATGGCATCCGGGAAGCCTTTCAGGCCATCCACACAGGCGATGAGGATATCGTTCAGACCGCGGTTTTTCAGTTCAGTCAGCACATTGAGCCAGAACTTCGCCCCTTCATTTTCGGCCAGCCACATACCCAGCAGTTCTTTCTGACCTTCGATATTGATGCCCAGTGCCAGGAACACCGATTTGTTGATGACGCGACTGTCCTGCCGAACTTTCAGGACGATACAGTCAAGATAAACAATGGGGTAAACAGCATCCAGTGGTCTGTTTTGCCATTCTACAACCTGCTCCATCACGGCATCGGTGACTTTTGATATCAGTGCCGGTGAAACATCTGCGTCATACAGTTCTTTGAACGCAGTAGCTATCTCACGGGTGGTCATCCCTTTGGCATACAACGAGAGGATCTGGTTATCCATCCCGGTAATACGGGTCTGATTTTTCTTTACCAGTTGCGGTTCGAAGGTACCGTCACGATCGCGCGGAGTACGCAATTCCAGTGGACCGTCGCCTGTGATAACGGTCTTTGTGGAATAACCGTTGCGGGAGTTAGCTCCTGGTCTGGACTGATTTTTCTCATACCCAAGATGGTGTGTCATCTCAGCATTGAGAGCGGCTTCAACGCTGAGCTTTTTCAGCAGCCGATCAAACTGACTGAGGTCTTCAGGGGTTTTGAGGTTTTTGGCCAGTTCGTTAGCCAGAGCCTGTAACTGTTTTTCGTCCATAAATTAACCTTCATTTGATGCTGGATTGAACATATCAAAATCAGGCAATTACACAAATCTATGTACAGGCTCGAAGGCCGGGAATTTAGCTTTATGGGCTGCTGACTTTATCGCTTCGCAATAGGCTTTATCGCCATTACTGGTTGATATTTTTAACGCCGTGCCATCCCGGGAGAATTCCATATGCAACCTGCATTTTTTCCTTTTCCATTTTTGCGGATCATCAAGTTTAGCATTAATTGCATCCCTGATTCCCCGTGCCTGCTCCCCCCATTCATCCTGATCATCCCAACGTCCTGAACTGCAACTACCCAGGGCTGTAGTTTTATGGCAATTTGAAGGATGTAATGGCGCACATCCCGCCACAAAGCTGACTAAAATAGCCAGCATAACGATTTTCTTTACCCCCATATATTGCTCCTCAATCCATATAGATCTCAGTACCATAGCTCTGTCAGAGCAAAGAAAATCTTAACTAATACAAGTTAAGATTTTTAATATCCACTCCTCATCCCTACATTCCAGGTGATGGTGGCGTCCACTCATTATCCTGAACTGGAGCATAAGATGCGCCATGCCCCCCGGATATGCTTTTCTGTTGCCTGATATATTCGTGGTAGTACTGTTCACTACGCTGACGATGTAAATCCACATCCGGGCGGCTGATTACAAAGTGTCCATTTCCGGTTATTCCAGCTGCATTATGCCAGGCCACCATTTCCGCAAATACATCATTAAACTGTTGATATGAGCCTTCCGGTTCAAAACCCATTCCTGGCTCACGATCAAACAATACAGGAGCAATCAGATTCAGCTTATCCACCAGTTCATTTCTGTCCTGATGATGGTAGAACACCACACGGTCCCCATAATCCACACAGACTAACTCGCCATTCCTCCGATCACGAAAACGCACACTGCCATCTTTCTGCAGACGGGCTTCGAGAACGCCAGTGTCTTCATAAAGTGGAGTTCCTCCCGGTTCACAGAGAATCACGCAGCGGTCGGCATTCGTTGTTCGTCGCTTGTCTTTGCGACGATCACGATAATCCCAGCCACGTAACTGTGATAATGCAGCTCTGTCTCCCTGTACCGCCTGTTGCTCCACCCACTGCCGGTAGGACAAAGGATACCACTTACCCTCCGCAATCAGTGACAACCGCTCTTCCTTCACACTCTCCTTCAGCCTGATCAGCGCCTGCATACGCTGCACTTCCGCAATATGGTAATGCAGCTTACGCAATTGTGGATCCCGGAACTGCACACGGATATACGCCTTGCGCCGACGGCAGGCAGCATGAATTTCCCGTAACCGTTCTCCGTAACGTAAGTCGGGTTTACGCCAGTGCTCCTTCCATGCAAGATAACGCGCGCGCAAATCTTCCCGCGCAGCTGCACGGGCTTCACGGCGTTCACGACGCAGTACAGGATCGCGCCGGAAGCCGGGCTCCACTTCATCGCTGGCAGCAAGTTCCGGATTGTAGCGACATTCAGGCTTCACCCGTTCAAATATATCTGCACCTGCAATCTCAAATGGCCCTGCCTGCGGCTCAGCCCTGGATAACGTCAAATCCGGGTGGATACTGCTGGCCTTCACTGGTGTGAGCTCATGATTAAACGCATCCACAATCACAAGACCATGATGCTGTTTCTGCAACATAAGCCCTTTACGCGCAAACATCTCATGGCACGCCTGCCAGTTGAAATTCCCGCCCGCGATCATATCTTCAATCAACGACTCACACTGAACAGTCGTGTACCCCCACAGACTTTCCTTATCAGAAAACAGTTCGCGCTTTATTGCTCCCTGTGGACCTGTCCCCATCCGCATACGATACCATTCGTAATCACTGACAGCCTGAGTACCAAGATTACGTCCCCGGAATCGTTCTCCGGGTATAACCTGAGTAAAAATATCCTTCGGTACAGGCTGCCATCCACCATCCAGATCCTGCATATAATCCAGCGTCATTAACGGCCACACACTGTCTGCACGTACTGGTGTCTGTTGTTTATCAAATCCATCATGCAGTACCAGATGCCCGTGCTGGATCCCCATCCATAATCCAGCCTTTGCCAGAGTTCTGTGCACATCCAGGCAACTTTCCAGCTCACCATTTCTCGCCATTTCCGGTAAGCGTTCGGCAAAATGACGGCAGGCGTACTGTTTCAGACTCTCCGTTTCTGCCACTTTTTCCGGCCGGATATCAACGTTTATGGCTTCCGGATCATAACGACCGGGTGTCCCCACCTGACTGAAAATATCTGTCGGTACAGGCTGATATTCCCCCAGTTTCCGCCCCAGTTTTTCAGCTGTCCATGACGGTCCGAACGAACTGAGTGCAACACCTTCCCGCGCTCTGTCCCAGCCATCCTTCACCACCAGTTCCCCTTCCTGCATCGTGATATACAGACCATCACTGGCCAGCCGTTTATGCAAAGATAACCAGTCTTGTGCGGGTTCTTCACGCAGCCCGGCAATCGACATCTGCACAATATATTCCCTGAACGTCTGCTTTTTCCCGCGTCGCCAGGCATTACGGCGCTCACGTACCAGTGCTGTTTTGCGCACAATACGGTTGCCGGGTGCATGCACAAAGCAGCCATTATCCGGCGCGAATCCGTGCTTAAGTTCAAGTTCACGACATGCACGGCTGAGTTTTTCCTGGCTCCAGGAAAGCCAGTTAATATAACCAGTTTCAGGATGTACACGATTCACGGCAACATGCACATGCAGATTATCCGTGTCCGTATGAACGGCAGCCACGTACTGATGTTTTGAGAGTTCAAGAGATTTCAGTGTGTGACGCACACAGTCAAAAAGCTGCTCAGGACGCGGGCTTTCATGCGCAGGCCAGGAAAGAATGTAGTGGAAAACGGGGTCTGTATCATTACGGGAAAAAACAGCTTTGTCCGCCTTGTACTGCATCTCTTCAGCAGCTGTTTCCAGTGAATTGCAGTTATGGAAACAGGTTACGCCATAGAAATTTACCCACTGACTGCCGTCTTTCATCACATCAATCAGGGAGACAAATTTTTCGTTACGCAGGCGTGTTGCATAATCAACAAGCCGTCTGAAACGGTTGCGGTGAGGGACATCACTCTTGATTTCGCTGTCTTCTGTGAGCTCATTTTCCTGCACATCATCCCGCACAGACGTGTACGCAATCAGGTCTTCAAAGGAAGACCTGCCGTCACGTCTTTTGTGCGGAATAATGGCATTCATCAGCAGTTATCTCAGCGTCCCATTAAGTCTCTTCGCAGAGCATTGACATATTCAGTAATGGCAACAAGAACCTCTGCATACTCCTTATCACCAGTGCGTTTTCCCTCCACAAACAGATGCTTCTGAAGGCGGCCAAGACGCATAATCTCATCAATCATACGGTCGTCAGTACGGCAGTTAACCACCTTATCCAGTGAAGAGCTTCGTATAAATGTTGAAACCGTCTGTCCACTTGACTCCGCTTTTTCTCTTACGATTTCAGCCTCATCCTCCGTGAATCTCGCCGTGAATTTTACAATTCTCTTCCTGTTCTCACTGCCCGTTCGGGTTTTCTTCTCACTCATGGTCTGCTCCTTACCGGGGTGTCGGGGCAAAGCCCTGACCAGGTGGGGAATGTCTGAGTGCGCGTGCGCGGTCCGACATTCCCACATCCTGTCCCGTTTTTCGGTCCATTATAGCCTGTTATTTTTGTGCATCATAGTCTTATGCAGACGGCAGAGGCAGGGCGCAGCCCTGCCAGGAGTCAGTTTTTGATGATAAAATCAGACTTCAACATGAAACGGAGAGAAAGTGCCA
>SKEE01000204.1_pt1 | contig 70765 bp, 71 predicted proteins | sample 4826661 | NCBI WGS metagenome assembly SKEE01 (sample SAMN11008817, study PRJNA524170) | human gut metagenome | biome: Human fecal sample; material: Feces; isolation source: fecal sample from pouch patient p20 | host: Homo sapiens | place: Israel: Tel-Aviv | collected 2016-11-14
TCAAAGCCCTATGAAAAATGTTATACAGATGTCACAGAATTTGCTATTCCATCGATGTTATCATGAATTTCTTAATCAAAAGGGAATTCGTCCATTCATGTCCCGTAAAGGCAATAGCCCAGATAATAACATGATGGAATCCTTCTTTGGTATCTTAAAATCAGAAATGTTTTATGGCTTTGAGAAGACATTCAAATCGCTAGATGAACTTAAACAAGCCATTATAGATTACATAGATTATTACAATAACAAACGTATTCAAGTAAAACTAAAAGGACTCAGCCCCGTACAATACAGGACTAAATCCTTTCAATAATTACTTGTCCAACTTTTGGGGGTCAGATCAACTTCAGGGTTATTTGCTACTTTTTTGCTGCTCTTTTTAATAAATCAGTGGTGCCGTGTGGCAAAATCAACAAAACGGAATTTCTCCAGCTTGTGTCTGCTTTCGGTGAATTGAAATTGGCGCTTGTCCGCCAGATAGACCTTGGATTTGACGGACACAACATGGTGTTCAGGACCAATATCTAGCAAGAGCTTATCGTGGTCTGTCAGCTGGTCAATGGTGATTTCTTTTTGCGCATAAGCAATGTTGAGGTGCAGTTGCTTTTCCAAATAAGCGTAAATAGACACCTCAGCAATCTCTCGTGTCATGTCAGGCACGAGAGATTTGTCTAAATAATCGATATCAAGCACCGAAGCAACCTCGTCAACCACACGTTGGCGAATGACCCGCCAAACCAAGTGATTTTTTTGAAACCCTGTGAGAGCAGCCAGTGTGTCATCGACAATCAGTTTATCAATACTGATAACATTGGTTTTAGAAGTGATGTGATGGGCATCCACCAATTCTTTGTAGCTGGTTAGTTTGGACACTGGAAAGTCAATGGGATCATTTTTGACCACTTGGGAGCCTGATCCATGGATTTTCTTGATAAGTCCAGCTTCAGCCAAAAGCCCCAAAGCCTTACGAATGGTGTCGCGGCTTACTTGGTAGGTTTTGGTCAACTCATTTTCAGTGGGAAGGTAGTCCCCAGCTTGATAGACCCCAGCGTTAATATCATGTTCGAGTTTTTTAAAAATATATTCGTATTTTTTCATGTGCTCTTTAGGAAAAACTCCTCAGTTTTATAGATTTGTTTTTAAAATACCATACAACTTATCTTTTTTCAAGGGATTTTTAGGTTTTTTGAAGCAGACAACTTGCATACAATACCGAAAACGATTACAATAACCTTGTAAATAAAGCTAGCGACTATTTATAGACTAACGAAGGAGTCGGTTTTACCGAGGAGATATGGGAAAATTTGAAAAAGAAGCTCGCGAGATGCTAGAAGCAATCGGTGGGAAGGATAATATTGCGGCAGTGACACATTGTGCTACTCGGATGCGTTTTGTTTTAAATGATGACAGCAAGGCAGATGTCAAGCGTTTAGAAGCTATCCCTGCTGTTAAGGGAACCTTTACCAATGCAGGTCAATTTCAAGCGATTATTGGAAATGACGTTCCTATTTTTTATAATGATTTTACAGCGATTTCTGGTATTGAAGGTGTTTCAAAAGAAGCGGCTAAATCAGCAGCGCAACGCAATCAAAATTGGCTTCAGTGTGCCTTGGCCATGATGGCAGAGATTTTCACGCCAATTATTCCAGCGATTATCGTTGGTGGTTTGATTTTAGGTTTTCGAAATATCCTAGAAGGGGTGCAGTGGTCAGCCCTAAATGGCAAAACCATTGTTGAAGTCTCTCAATTTTGGTCAGGTGTGAATGCTTTCTTGTGGTTACCAGGTGAGGCTATCTTCCACTATTTACCAGTGGGGATTGTATGGTCGGTCACACGGAAAATGGGAACCAGTCAAATTTTAGGGATTATCCTTGGAATTTGTTTGATTTCACCAAATCAATTGCTAAATGCGTACAGTGTGGCTAGTACCTCAGCGGCAGATATTGCCGCTAACTGGACTTGGGATTTTGGTTTTTTCACCGTTCGTATGATTGGTTATCAAGCTCAAGTCATTCCAGCGCTTTTGGCAGGTTTGGCCCTGGCTTATCTAGAACGTTTCTGGCGCAGACACATTCCAGAAGTGGTTTCTATGATTTTTGTGCCTTTTCTATCTTTGATTCCAGCTTTGATTTTGGCGCATACAGTACTTGGGCCAGTTGGTTGGACTATCGGTAAAGGCATTTCAGCTGTTGTGCTTGCTGGTTTGACAGGTCCTGTGAAATGGCTCTTTGGAGCAATTTTTGGTGCTCTTTATGCCCCACTCGTTATCACAGGCTTGCACCACATGACCAACGCTATCGATACCCAATTGATTGCGGATGCTGGTGGCACAGGGCTTTGGCCAATGATTGCCTTATCAAATATTGCACAGGGTTCAGCAGTTTTGGCTTTTTATGTGATGAATCGTCATGACGAACGTGAGGCGCAGATTTCCTTACCAGCAGCTATTTCAGCTTATCTTGGTGTTACGGAACCAGCTCTTTTTGGGGTCAGCTTGAAATACATTTATCCATTTGTGGCGGGTATGATTGGTTCAGGTATTGCAGGACTATTTTGTACAAGCTTTAACATTACAGCCAACGCCATTGGTATTGGTGGACTTCCAGGGATTTTATCTATTCAAGCCAAATACATGAGCTTATTTGCCATCAATATGGTTATTGCCGTCGTGGTACCGTTTGTCTTGAGCTTGGTATTCCGAAAAATAGGTTTCTTGACCAAGACAGAAGATGATTTGAAAGCCAGCGAACAATCGCAAGTTCAAGCCGTTATTGAAGCGAAAAAAGATGCTGAAGCACCTGCTGGAACAGTTGTTACAGTAAAAAGCCCACTTTCAGGAGTGGCAAAACCCTTGAGCGAATCACCAGACCCTGTCTTCTCTCAAGGTGTCATGGGGCAAGGTATCGTGATTGAACCTGACAAAGGGGAATTGGTTGCCCCAATTGACGGTGTAGTGTCTGTTTTATTCCCAAGCAAACACGCGGTGGGGCTGATTTCAGACGAAGGCATAGAATTGTTGATGCATATTGGGATGGATACGGTTAGCCTTGATGGTAAAGGGTTTACGGCAGAAGTGAAACAAGGTGACCGAGTGTCGGCAGGTGATGTCTTAATTCGTTTTGACATTCAAACGATTCAAGAAGCAGGTTACCCTGTTACAACGCCTGTCATTGTAACCAATCAAAACGATTTCCAAACAGACGTGACAAGAGCATTACCATGTGATATTGCGCATGGGGAAACGATTTTCACAGCAAGTAAATTGTGATAAAGGAGCAAAAAGTGGTATTTGATAAGAAAAAAGTCGTTTATCAGATTTATCCAAAATCATATAAGGACACGACAGGCAATGGTGTCGGCGATTTGCGCGGGATTATAAGCAAATTGCCTTATTTAGAAGAATTGGGTGTTGATGTCATTTGGCTCAACCCTTTCTATCCAAGCCCTCAGCGTGACAATGGATATGATATTTCAGATTACACCGCGGTCAATCCCTTGTTTGGTAGCATGGCTGATTTTGAAGATTTGGTTCAAAAAGGCAAGGCACACGGTATTGATATTATGCTAGATATGGTGTTGAATCATTGTTCGACGGAGCATGAGTGGTTTCAAAAAGCTTTGGCGGGAGATCGCTATTACCAAGATTTCTTTATCTTGCGGGATCAGCCGACCAACTGGGCCTCTAAATTCGGCGGCAATGCCTGGGCGCCTTTTGGGGACACGGGCAAATATTACCTGCATTTGTTTGATGTGACCCAAGCAGATTTGAATTGGCGCAACCCTCATGTGCGCAAAGAGTTGTTTAAGGTGGTAAATTTTTGGCGTGACAAAGGCGTGACATGTTTCCGCTTTGATGTCATTAACTTGATTGGTAAAGACGAGGTGCTAAAAGACAATGACCAATTTGACGGCAAACCTGAATACACTGACCGTCCGATTGCGCACGACTACCTAAAAATGCTCAATCAAGCCACTTTTGGACAAGATTCAGATAGCATGACAGTTGGCGAAATGAGTTTCACGGATATTCCAAACTGCATTCAATACAGCAATCCAAACAGTCATGAATTGGACATGGTTTTCAATTTCCACCACCTCAAAGTGGATTACGACCAAGGGCAAAAATGGACCTTGAAGCCCTTTGATTTTGCAGAACTCAAAACCTTGTTCCATACTTGGGGTGAAGAGATGAGTGAGGGTGGCGGCTGGTCAGCCCTGTTTTGGAACAATCATGACCAACCACGCGCGTTGAACCGTTTTGTGGACGTCGAGCATTTCCGCAATGAAGGAGCAACTATGCTTGCCGCATCGATTCATTTATCTCGCGGGACGCCTTACATCTACATGGGCGAAGAAATTGGTATGTTGGACCCTGATTATGAGAGCATGGCTAACTACGTCGATGTAGAGAGTATCAATGCTTATCAAGCCTTGCGCTCGGCAGGTAAGACAGAATCCCAAGCCTTTGCCATTGTTCAAGCGAAATCACGGGACAATAGCCGTATCCCGATGCAGTGGAATGACGAGGAAAACGCTGGTTTTTCAACTGGTCAACCTTGGTTACAAGTCGGAAAAACCTACCGTGACATCAATGTTGCCAAAGAAAAAAGTGGACCGATTTTTACCTTCTACCAAGAATTGATTGCGCTCAGAAAAATACTGCCAATCATTGCTGAGGGTAGCTATCAGTCCGCTTACCAAGATAATCCTTACATCTACGCTTTTGAACGTCAGTACGGCAAGCAACGTCTATTAGTTTGCAATAACTTCTTTGCTAAAACGGTTAAAGTGCCCTTGCCAAAAGCTTACCAAGAAGGGCGCGTGTTGCTAAGCAATTACCCTGAAGAGGCTTTATCAGACACGATCACGCTAAAACCCTATCAAACCTTGGCCATTTTGGTGGACTAGAAGGTTATTAGTTCAAAATCATTTTCAACGTTTTTGGCAAATACTGGTTATTAGGCAATTTAATAAAGCGCTTGGGGGCTTGGGTTAGGTAATTGTTTTCGAGATAATCCACCTGTTTGGTAAATTTCAGCTCGCCCAAATGCTTGTTTTGAGGCAATTCAATAACCAAATGTTGCAATGAAGTGCTAAAATGCAGGATATTTGGAAAACGTGCCAAAAGCTCCGTTGACTTGTTCTCTTGTTCTTGAAAGACTTTGCTGAGATAGGTGAGGTTTTTGTCAAACATGCCATTGTCCAAGTACAAAGACAGCGCCTTTTGCATAATAAGGTTGGTGTCGTAGTCCATTAGTTTTTTGAGTTTTAAAAAAGACGGCATGAGTTCTGGCGGTAGCACCAGCGTGCCAAGACGCAGCGCTGGGAAAATAGTCGCTGAAAAAGATTTTAAATAAATAACGTGCCCCGAAGTATCATAGTAATGCAGAGGCAAATCAGTGGATTTGGTGAAATCGCCCATGTAATCATCTTCAATGATGTAAACATTGTAGCGTTTAGCCAAGTCCACGATTTTTTGTTTTTCGCTGGTCGTGTAGGACAAGCCCAAAGGATTTGAAAAACGCGAAATGGTGTAGAAACATTTAATGGGCTGCGTTTTAAATAGATGTTCCAATCGAGCTAAATCAATACCATTAAAATCACGGTCAATGGTCTGGTAGGGGAGATTTTGCGAGGCGACCAAGTCAATCATACGGTGATAGGTCGGCTGCTCCAAAAGGATGACACCTTGCTCATTAGGAAATGGGACTTGAGATAAAATGTAGAGAGCTTGTTGGGTACCTGAAGTGACCAAGATGTCGCTTTCTTTGGCGTAAATATTTCCTTTTTCCAAATACTGTTTGAGCGAGCGAATGAAGGCTTTTAGTCCTTGCTGCTGAGCGTAGTAGTCAAAGAGGTAATTTTGCCCCTTTACCAAGGTTTCCGTCAAACAAGCAGTAAAATCTTCGTAGGCAATGTTATTGTAGTCGCTCAGACTGAGATTTAGGCGGTCCTCATGCTGACTCTTACCCTCCAGCACATAATAGCCACTTTTATTTACGGCATAAATGTAGTGTTTGAATTTTAATTCTAATAAGGCTCGTTGCACGGTGTCCTTGCTGCATTGGTAGCTTTGGCTGATGGCACGAATCGAGGGGAGTTTATCCCCTTTTTTTAAGGCACCAGATTCGATTTGAGTAATGATGTCAGCCATAATGTCTTGGTATTTACTGGTCATGTTTTGTCCCCATACAGTTTTTGATTGTTTCTATTGTATAATAAACTGAATTTTCTTACAATAATATCATCACTTGAACCTCTCTAAGTTTTGGAGAAGGGATGAAAAGGTTTTATCACATGACATACATTACCAAATCACTCATCGTGGCGAATGATATTGTCGGTTTAGGCAAAGTTGCTTTATCAGCAGCACTCCCCATTTTGTCAGCCTGCCAAATCGAAGTCATTCCCTTGCCAACCGTTCTTTTGTCCTCGCATACGGGTGGCTTTGAGAACATTAGCATCACCGATTTAACCGATGCGACAGCAGGCTTTCTCAGCCAATGGCGTCAGCTTCCCTTTCAAGCAAACGGGTTAATGACAGGCTACATCAAGTCACCAGAACAGTTGCAACAAATAGCTGATTTTGCTTCTCAAAAAGGTTTAGTGCGTTTTGTAGACCCTATTATGGCGGATAATGGATGGTTGTATGCTGGGTATGAGCAGAGTTTTGTGGCAGCCATGCGTGCTTTTTGCCAAGAGGCTGATATCATCACGCCCAATCTCACGGAAGCTTGCTTGTTAGCTGATGTGCCTTATCTTGGTGATGCTTATGACCAAGAGGCTATCGAGCACTTATTGACGCAACTAACTCCCTTGAACAATAAGCATATTATTTTGACAGGAGTGTCTTTTGAGGCCGGAAGCATCGGTTTGGCTCATTGGGATAGGGAAAAGGCGAGTGTTTCGTATCATTTTGTCAAAGCCTACCCGCAGAATTTCTTTGGGACGGGTGATGTTTTAAGTGCTATCTTAGCCGCTGGGTATTTTCATGGTTTATCTTTGGATGCTGTTGCCACATTAGCACTTGATATCATTGATAAGATTTTGTCACTGACCTTAGAGCTAGAGCGTGATATCAAATGGGGGCTGTGCTATGAGCCTTATTTGGGCGATTTAGCGAGTCGTTTGATGGTTTTAAAGGAGGAAAAGGAATGAAACATCTCACCACACGTCAACTTGTCGAACTCAGTCTTTATGCTGCCTTAATCTTTGTCAGCGTTCAATGTTTGCGTATCCCTATGGGTGCCCAATTCGTTCATTTTGGAAATGCCTTAGTCGTTGTCGCCGTTTTGCTTTATGGGTCACGCTTAGGCGCCTTGGTAGCTGCCGTTGGGCTTGGCTTGTTTGATGTTCTCAATGGCTACGCTGCAGAAGTCTGGATTACCATTTTAGAATCTTTGATTGTCTGTGCCGTTCTTCACTTGGTTTTTGAAGGACTAATGCAATCCAAAGACACCACGCGCAATGTGATTGTCGTTGGTGTCGTAGCTGCTTTGACTAAAATCATCAGCAACCTCATCAAATACACCCTCATCAACAGTCTGGTTGGCGGACTCAATCTCCAAGTTGCTTTCTTGACAGCCGTGGTTAAAATCGGTGGCACTATTGGTTCGGCTTTGGTTACCATCATCGCTGTTCCGATTCTCTATCCTTTGCTAAAACAAGTCTTTGCTCGCCAACACACGCAAACTCGTACAGTTTCAAATTAATAACATAAGCCCTCGAAACGAGGGCTTTTCCTATGCGGTTTTAAGAAGAAGTCATTGATTTCAGATTTAAAGTCATGCTATAATTGAAAAGATTCGTTTGACGAAACCCATGTCAAATGAAAAAATAATGAAAGTTTACGAGTAATGAGTATTTTAGAAGTTAAACATTTAAGCCATGGTTTTGGCGAGCGTACCATTTTTGAGGACGTGTCTTTTCGTCTGTTGAAAGGAGAGCATATTGGACTGGTTGGTGCCAATGGTGAGGGGAAATCTACCTTTATGAGCATCGTCACTGGGCACTTGCAACCTGATGAAGGCAAGGTCGAATGGTCAAAATACGTGACAGCTGGTTATTTGGACCAACACACGGTTCTTGAAGCAGGTATGACAGTGCGTGACGTGTTGCGAACAGCTTTTGATGAACTGTTTAAAACCGAAGAACGCATCAATGCCATTTACCTGTCTATGGCAGACGAGGGAGCAGATGTGGATGCCCTCATGGAAGAAGTTGGAGAATTGCAAGACCGCCTAGAATCCCGTGATTTTTACACCTTAGACGCGAAAATTGACGAGGTGGCGCGTGCCCTTGGTGTTATGGATTTTGGCATGGAGTCAGACGTGACAGAACTCTCAGGTGGTCAACGGACCAAGGTCCTCTTGGCTAAACTTTTGCTTGAAAAACCTGATATTTTACTTTTGGACGAGCCGACCAACTACCTTGATGCCGAGCATATCGAGTGGTTGAAACGTTACTTGCAAAATTATGAAAATGCCTTTGTCTTGATTTCACACGATATTCCATTTTTAAATGACGTGATTAATATCGTTTACCATGTGGAAAATCATGATTTGGTACGTTACACGGGTGATTATGACAATTTCCAAGCGGTTTATGCCATGAAAAAAGCTCAGTTGGAAGCAGCTTATGAGCGCCAACAAAAGGAAATTGCTGATTTGCAAGATTTTGTCAACCGCAACAAAGCGCGTGTGGCCACTCGAAACATGGCCATGTCCCGTCAGAAAAAATTGGACAAAATGGAGCGCATCGAATTGCAGGCTGAAAAGCCAAAACCATCTTTTGAATTCAAAGAATCACGGACGCCAAGCCGTTTCATTTTCCAAACGCATGGTTTAGAGATTGGTTACGACCGTCCTTTGACTAAGCCGCTCAATTTGACCTTTGAACGCAATCAAAAAGTGGCTATCATCGGAGCAAACGGTATCGGAAAAACCACCCTACTTAAGAGCCTCTTGGGTATTATTCCGCCGCTTTCAGGCAGTGTGGAACGTGGGGATTACATCGAATTAGGCTATTTCGAGCAAGAAGTCGCCTCAGGCAATCGCCAAACCCCACTTGAAGCCGTGTGGGAAGCTTTTCCAGCGCTCAACCAAGCTGAAGTGCGTGCAGCCCTTGCTCGCTGTGGATTAACGTCAAAACACATTGAAAGCCAAATCCAAGTTTTGTCAGGTGGGGAGCAAGCCAAAGTGCGTTTTTGTCTCTTGATGAACCGTGAAAATAATGTGCTTGTTCTGGACGAGCCAACTAACCACTTGGATGTTGATGCCAAGGACGAACTCAAACGCGCCTTACAAGCCTATAAAGGCAGCATTTTGATGGTGTGTCACGAGCCTGATTTTTATGAAGGTTGGACAGAAGTTTGGGATTTCAACGAACTCATGTAAGCAAAAAAGAGAGTTTAGCACTCTCTTTTTTAAACTCTTGTTATCATTTGGTGTTCGCAACGTTCTACAAGAAGGGCAAAACACTCATCGTCTGATTTGTCTTTGTAAATACCAGCCCTAGTGACAAAGGCGAATTTTTCAGAAGCTAATGCATCCTTGGCAAGGGTTGAAAAATACTGCTAAAATTATAATCATAGCACAAGAACCGGGGATTCATGCTCAAGAGTTAGGTATATTATTCAATGATTTAAGCGGCGATAACCTTCGTGAATGGTTAGGTATTGATAGAGAATGTTTTTATGATTCCGGATATTTTGCAGTGGTCCCAATGGATTATTATTTTCCTGGAAAAGGTAAAACGGGGGACTTACCTCCAAGAAAAGGATTTGCAGAAAAATGGCATAAGAAAACATTAGATCTCATGCCAAATAAACAATTAATACTTTTGATTGGTGCCTATGCTCAATGATATTACTTAAAACAAAGATCGACGGAAACATTAACCAATACTGTAAAAAATTTCGATAGATATCTACCTGAATTTTTCCCCCTTGTGCACCCCCTTCGCCACGTAATAATATTTGGCAGTCCAAAAATCCTTGGTTTCTAGATCAGGTTATTCCTGTTTTGCAGGAACGTGTTAAAGCAATTCTTAAATAAAGATTCGGAAATATACAGAAGATTTTTTTATAGTCAAAATTTTTAGAACTGACACTATCGTAACTGAATAGAATTATAAAAATATAATTCTATGATTAATATCATTAAATCAATTGAAGATAGTTAGATGTATTTGAAACAATCTAGACATTCTAGTATTTTTAAAACTTGATATAAATCAATTATTATATTTCTATGCTCGGTTATACTGGATATAATAAAGGAGGTAGAAATCATGCAAAAATGGTTATCACGTTATCGGAATTGGTTGACAGCAATAACTGGTGTTCTTATTATACTTGCTTTTTCATCCAAATGGGTTTTTAGTAGTGAGCAGGGCTCAGCTTATCTACTGTTTGTAGCTTCATTAGTAGGCGGTTTACCAATTTTTATTCAAGCCTATCAAGCTCTTAGAGTTAAGGTAATTAGCATAGATCTCTTAGTAACTCTTGCTATTTTAGGGGCATTCGTTATTAAAGAGTTTGAAGAATCAGCTATTGTAGCTTTTCTCTTCCTATTTGGTGCATACTTAGAACAAAGAACATTAGCCAAGACACGTTCTGCGATTAAGAATCTCGTGGAGATGGTACCAGAGACTACTTTTCGTAAACTACATAATGGTGACTTTGAAGAGGTATCAGTTGAAGAGGTTAATGAAGAAGATATTCTTTTAGTAAAAACTGGTGGAAAGATCCCAGTTGACGGTGAAGTGATATTTGGCTCTGGTACTGCAAATGAAGCAAGTATTACGGGCGAATCTATTCCAGTCTCTAAAGGTTTAAGAGATAAAGTTTTTGCTGGTACCATTCTCGAAAATGGCACTATACAAATACGTACTGAGAAGATTGGGGAAGATACAACTTTTGGGAAAATTATTGAATTAGTAGAAGAAGCACAGGACAGCAAGTCAAAAGCTGAGAGATTTATTGACCAATTTTCAAGATACTATACTCCTTCAGTTTTAGTGTTAGCGATTATTGTTTGGCTTATTAGCCACAATATTGAGTTAGCCGTTACTATTTTGGTTCTTGGATGTCCTGGTGCACTGGTTATTGGCGTACCAGTTTCAAATGTGTCAGGGATTGGAAATGGCGCAAGACATGGTATTTTATTTAAGGGTAGTGATGTCATTACAAACTTTAGTAAAGTTGATACAATGTTATTTGATAAAACAGGAACATTAACTTATGGTAACCCTCAGGTTGCACAGACAATCTATTATAGCAGTGATAGGAGTCTTGCTGAGAGCTTACTGGCTAGTGTTGAGAGAGAATCAGATCATCCGCTCGCGAAAGCAATTGTGAACCATTACTCAGATTCTGTAGTAGAGGTCATTGACTCAACAGAGGTCGTTCAAGGTGGGGGAGTTGTTGCTCGTATTCAAAATCACCAAGTCCTCGTTGGGAACTCTTATTTGATGAATCAATATAATATTCCTTTCACTAACCGGATGAAGAGCGACATAGCAGGGATGGAAGCAGAAGGGAATTCAATTGTCCTAACTGCTATTGATGGACAAATAGCTCTTGTTGTAGGGATTCGCGACCAGATTAGACAAGGAGTCAAGGAGGATTTAGAGACGCTTAAGAATATGGGAGTAAAAAATCTCATTCTATTATCTGGAGATAATCAAGGCACAGTTGATTTAGTTACTAATCAGTTAGGCTTAACCGAGGCTTATGGTCATCTACTACCAGAAGACAAGGCAGAATTTGTGAGAAAACGTCAGGCAAGTGGAGAAATAGTAGCATTTGTCGGAGATGGTATTAATGATAGCCCATCATTGGCCTTAGCAGATATTGGAATTGCCATGGGAAACGGTACAGATGTTGCCATTGAAACTTCAAATGTTGTTTTGATGAATTCGGATTTTCACAGAATCCCTCATGCGATTGGATTGGCTAAAGCCACACGATGTAATATGATTGAAAATATCTTCATTGCATTGCTAGTCGTAGTAGTTCTTCTTATCAGTGTTCTCTCAAGTTCGTGGATGAATATGGCAATTGGCATGTTTGTTCATGAAGGTAGCATTCTCGTAGTTATTTTGAATGCTATGAGGCTTTTAAAATATAAAAGAAAATAGAGATTCTTGATAGAAATCAATTTTTTATTTTAAATATCGTACTATACTAAAGATATAATAAGGAAAGGAAGTAAAGATGATGAAAAAAGCTATACTACAGCTTGAAACACTGGCTTGTCCAACATGTATGCAAAAAATTGAGGGAGCCATTAAAAGTGTAACAGGTGTCGATAAGGAAAGTGTCAAAGTTCTATTCAATGCCAGTAAGGCAAAAGTAAATTTTGACGCTAGTATGACAAACATTAATGAAATTGTGAAGGCAGTGCAAGCAATTGGCTATGATGTCCTAAAAGCATCAGAAAAATAATAGGAGAAAGTTACAATGTTAAAACAATTTTTTGAAGCAAACGATGAGATGCTTGATTTATATACAAATGCTATTACAAAAGCTCATGGGAAAAATCATCCAGAAGTCTTTGATGTTCGTAAAGTTTATGAAACAATTCAACATAAAATTAGGGATAATAATTTGGACCTATCAAATGAATTTTCAGAACTAAGAGCTCTTACAAAAGATTATACAATTCCAGATGATGCTTGTGAGACATTTACTAAAACTTATCAGCTATTAAAACAATTTGATGAATTATCTCAAGAATAGGTTTTATCAATTAGAAAGAGGCTATCCATGGTTCAACACATTTGTGTGACACTTGTACCATTATTTAATTATCTGTCAGAAGATGAACAGATTAAAATTAATAGATTGGCACAACACAAACAATTTAAAAAAAATGAAATTGTTTTTAGACCAGGAGATGAAAATCTAGACATCGTGGCTCTCGGAAGTATGAAAGTATTCCAACTGTCTACAAATGGTGATGAACAGCTTTTACGGATCGTTGAACCAGGTGGCTATGAGGGTGAGAATCAGTTGTTCGGTATTAAAAATGAATCTCTTTTTGGTGAAACTCTTGAAACAACTGAAATTTGTAGATTAAGTAAACAAGCTTTTGATCAAGTAATGCTTAGGAATCCACAAATAGCTATTAAATTATTTGAATTAAGTGCGCAAAAGATGATTCAAGTGGAGAAGCAGGCCCATATTTTATCTATGGAGCGTGTTGAGGAACGTTTAGCGAACTACCTCTTGGATCTGTCAAAAGTAGCGAACGATTATCGGTTCAGTTTACCTATGAAGATGATTGATATCGCGCGATATATAGGGACTACCCCTGAAACTCTTTCTAGAAAATTTAGATTTCTTGAGGATAATAGATTGATAAAACGTTCAGGTAGAAAAATAATTATTCTTAACAGAGATGGCTTAATTGATTTATGAGGTGAAAAATGTCGTTTGACAAATTAAAGGAATATCTACCCTATCGAGGAGAAAAATATATTAAGCCGGAAAAGGCTGGTAATTATCGCCAGTATATGATGGATTTAAGGGACCTAGCTCGACAGGCCCGGGATGAATTCAGTTTAATCAGTAAATCTTTTGAAGACAGGGTAAAGCCATTTAAAGCAGAGCGTGTTAGTCAATGGATGAATCAATCTCAGCTATGTCGTCCACATTTTTGGTGTTACTTCCGATTGCCTTCCGATGATTTGGATGATTCAGCATTGGCTATTCGTCTTTATGGGGAATCTGATATTTTTGGAATTTCCGTTGAGGTTAGTTTTGTAGAAAGAAGCAGGTCTGAAAACAGTTTAGAGAAACAAAATAAAGTTTTGAATCTTCTTCCTTTTGGAGCCATGTATTATTTTGTACAAAAAAATGGTATAAGTTTCAAAATGGATGCAACAGAAGAAAATCGAAAGAGTTTACTAAAACAGGTCAAATCAGGTGAGGTTCGTAAGGTCTTGGTTAAACAGGATATTCCAATTGAGACTGACCACTCATTAGAACGGTTAATTGATGATCTATTAAAAAGTTTTGATGAATTACTGCCATTTTATAAGGAAACAAAGAAATAAACTAAAGGATAGGTAGAAGTAACACCTATCCTTTAGTGGCTCTATAATTTCTGTAGTGGGTAACTCCACTGTGGAATTATAGGGCTTTTTGAGTATCAAAAAAGTCCCATATGACTTATAATGAAAAGCGACCAAACTCACATTAGAAAGCATCATATGGAACAACTCTATCATACTACACAATTGATTGGAATTAAAGACAAAAATATCACGTTGAACAAAGTTTTGAAACACAAGACACACATTGAGATGATAGCTACACTGGACTACGCTCCTGGAAACTGTAATCACTGTCAGGAAAAATAGATAAAATATGACTTCCAAAAGCCATCGAAAATACTATTTCTTGAGGTGGCTGGCTTCCCCAGTCTTATTAGGCTCAAGAAACGGCGTTTTCAATGCAAGAATTGTCGTAAGGTAACAGTCTCTGAAACCAGCTTGGTACAGAAAAACTGTCAAATCTCTGAACCTCTCAGACAGAAGGTCGCGCAAGCCTTGGTCAATCGTCAAGCCTTAACACACATTACTCAGGATTTAGCGATTTCAACCTCTACCGTACACCGAAAACTCAAGGAATTCACTTTCAAAGAGGACTTCTCTCGTCTGCCTGAAATCCTCTCCATCGATGAGTTTTCGTATTAAAAAGGAAAGCTTGCCTTCATTGCACAGGATTTTGAGACCAAGAAAATCATCACCATCCTTGAGAATCGGACACAAACAACTATTCGCAATTGTTTCTTCAGGTATTCTAAAGAGGCTAGAGACAGTGTGAAAATCGTTACCGTTGATATCTTTGGCAGTTACATCCCAATGATTCCAAAACTCTTTCCTAACGCTAAGATTGTTATTGATAGATTTCATATCGTGCAGCACATGAGCCGTGCTCTTAATCAGACACGTATTCAACTCATGAAGCCGTTTGACAAGAAGTCTCTTGAATATCGTGCCCTCAAATACTACTGGAAATCCGTGCTGAAAGACAGTCGTAAACTCTCTCTAAACAGCTTTCGTTCAAGGATTTTTGGAGAAACGCTCACACCAAAAAATGTTTGACCAAGATATTCCACCTTGTCCCTGAGTTGAAAGGGTATTATGACCTCTACCAGCTCCTGCTGTTCCACCTGCAAGAGAAAAACGCTGACTACTTCTTTGACTTGATTGAAGAAGCCTTACCACATCTCAATCAAACCTTTAAAACAGCTCTAAGAACTATCCTTCACTACAAGGAACACGTCACAAATGCTATTGAGCTTCCTTATTCTAACGCCAAACTGGAGGCAACCAACAAACTCATCAAAGACATCAAGCGCAATGCCTTTGGATTTAGGAACTTTGACAACTTTAAAAAACGTATCTTTATCGCTTTAAACATGCAAAAAGAGAAGACGCATTTCGTCTCCTCTCGTGCTTAGCTATAAGTCACCCACTACAGTTGACAAAGAGCCCCTTTAGTTTATAAAAATTATAGAAAGTCAAATTTATCCCAAAAAGAACGAAATAGTATAACTTTCTTTCCATTTCTATTTATTAATCCTTCTTCTTGAAAAGCTCTTAATTTACGGGATATAGTTTCAGGACTGGTAGCTAGATAGCTGGCTAGTTCTTTCAGTGAGACTGGTATCGTAATGGTCTCTTCAGTCATTACCTCTGAAGGGAGAGAGAGCTGACTGAAGTAGGTAGCTAAACGATCCTCTATTGAATCAATTGCCAGTAGTTGCAGTTGCTTCTCAATCTCTAAAGATTTGTAGGCATTTAATTGAAGTAGTTTGCAGCTTAATTGTGGGTAAAGATTGATTAACTTATTGAAATCTGACTTATATAGGATACATACTTTTGTTTCTTTAATGGCCTCTCCATAAAGAGAATCATTTGAGAGACCAAAGAGATAATTCTCTCCGTCATATTCTCCCTCATTAACAATACGAATAAGCTGTTCCTTACCAGTTTTACTCAGTTTATAGATTCTCATAGCACCAGCTGAAATAATCGATAGCTGCTCTGGATCATCGGGAGAAAAAATAATTTCTCCCTTTTTAAAGGTTTTATGATATAGCAATTCTTGAACCTTACTCTGTTCACCGCAAGCAAGATTATTAAAAAGAGGAACCCGATGAACGCAGCCAATTTTTGTCATATGTTTATTCTCCCTTGCATTTTTTTTAATTAGGGAAGATATATAATTAAATCACTATATGTAGTGTCTGTTTTTATCATCAAATACAGTATATAGTAATTATACATATTAGGAGGGAAAAATACAAGTGATTAGAATATACTATATCAGTCTTAGCGGGAATACGACTAATTTTCTTGAAAGATTAGATCATTATTTCCAGAAGGAACTTCAAGAGAAATTGGATTATGTTAATGTCAAGGATTTAGTAAAAAATAATGAATCATTGGAATTTGAAATCAAAGAACCTTACTTTGCTTTTCTACCAGCCTACCTTGAAGGAGGGAATGGTGTTACTACTGGTAATATCGAAATATTAACAACACCCCTCCGTAGGCTTATTGCATATAAAAAAAATAGTAAATATTGTATGGGCATCATCGGAAGTGGTAATCGAAATTTTAATAAACAATTCTGTCTGACAGCTCACCAGTATTCTGAGGAATTTGGATTTCCAGTATTAGATGAATTTGAATTACGAGGAACTGAGGAAGATGTTATTCGCATTTTAAATCGATTGAATACTAGGTTAATAGAGTGGAGATACAGTTCAGAGCTTGTATCATATAGGCACTTACCTAATATGACATCACATCATATGCCTCATCCCTTGCGGCACAGTCATCATATTAAAGATGGGACTTGGGAAAAGATAACTATTTGGTCCGGGAAGATAAAGATTTTCGAATTGAGAGAGAATGGAGATGTTCTCAGAGAGTGTACTTATGACACTAGCAATCAACCACCATTTATTGAACCCCAAACATGGTATAAACTCTCTCCGTTAACGGAAGACCTAGTATTTTCCATTGATCTCTTTTGTAAAAAATCCGATTTTTTACATCAATAAAGGTAAAAATATAAAAATAGAAAGAAGTGAAAAGGCAACACTTTTCTGTACAATTTTTATAAAGTGTTTTTCTAAGCGATGAGTCGAATAGCCATTGGTGTTTGGTAATTGAGACTGCCATGAATCCGATGATAGTTCCACCAATGGACATAATCTCTCGTTTTGGCAGCTAATTCCTCAAGCGTACGGAAACTTTCTTGGTTAATAAATTCGATTTTAAAAGCACGGTAAGTACTTTCTGCTACAGCGTTATCGTAAGGACAGCCAGCTTGGCTTAACGAGCGAGTAATATCAAAAGCTTCAAGCATCTCATCAATCAGCTGATTATCAAATTCCTTGCCACGATCTGAGTGAAATAGATTTACTTTCGTCAGAGCGTAAGGAATACTCTGGATGGCTTGCTTAACCAGTTCTGCTGTCTTATGCCAACCAACTGACAATCCTATAATTTCACGATTATAGAGGTCGATAATGAAGCAAACATAAGCCCAGCGGTTCTTGACACGAACATAGGTAAGATCGGTAACGATGGCCTCTAAGGGATTCTTGGCATCAAACTGACGGTCGAGGTGGTTGGGGATTGGTGCCTCATTTTTTCCCTTGGAATAAGGTTTAAAAGCAGCTTCTTGATAGAGAGACACTAGATTTAGTCGTTTCATCACGCGGCGAATACGACGGCGTGATACCGTGACCCCTTCTTGCTCCAGCTTTTGCTTGATTTTTCTAGCTCCATAGCGCTTCTGATTCTCTAAAAAAATCTTCTCAACGGACGCTTCAAGCTCTGACTCAGCAACAAGGTCAGCTGCCTTATAGTAGTAGCTAGACCGAGGTATTCCTAGCAGACGACACATAGCTGAAACACTGTATTTATCCTTGTTAGCAGTGATTACTTCCCTTTTTGTGCCATAATCACCGCTGCTTGCTTTAGGATGTCTACCTGCATTTCCAATTCTTTGTTTCGTTTTCTAAGGGCAATCAGTTCACGTTGTTCATCTGTCAGATTATCAACCGACTTAAACGATCCAGTCGTTCTTGCTTGTTTTACCCACTTATCAAAAGTAGATGGGGTTAAGTCATATTCTTGAATGAGTTCACTGCGTTTTCTTCCTGCTTGGTGAAGATCAACAATTTGTTGCTTAAAATCATCCGTAAAGTGACGACGTGGTTTTCTAGACATAATTTTCTCCTTTATTGGTTCAAGTGTAGAACACTTTATAAATTCTGTCTAGTTTAGTGTAACCTATTCAAATTATAATTTTAAGTAGGAGTGAACGAATGTATAGACGTCTCAGAGATTTGAGAGAGGATAATGATTATTCACAAGAGTATTTTGCCAAGTATTTATCCTGTAGTCAATCGTCATATTCAAAGATAGAGGCTGGTAAACGTCAGTTACCTACCGATTATCTTATTAAATTATCTAATTTATATGGCGTGAGTACAGATTACCTATTGGGGTTAACTAATTACCTATTGGGGTTAACTAATTATCCTCCCCGTTTGAAGAGTATAAAATAGTTCTCCATTAATTTGACCATTGACAATTAAATAAACCGAGGTGGGACTTTCTTATTTGTCGAGCAATTTAGTGAGATACGCCGTGATAGGAGCGAAAATTATTAGCTATAAAATAGAGTGGTTTTCTATCTGCCATGACCACAAATAAGGACAATGATACTTCTGAACGTTCAGGCTGCTATCGTAAAAGGACAGCGGGTGAAATGCCCATGAATGATTTAACCAATCATACCCACGGAGGTTAATAATATAAAATAGAGAGAAACTAATATAAAAATTAAATTTGTATCGGTTGAGAATAGCATAGCTGAGTGGGCAAATAAAAAAGTTATATTGAGGAGATGGGAAGGTCTGAATCAATATACACTGAACAGATGGTTAGGTGAAATGAGAGATAATAAGCAGTTTAAAGATTATGTGATCAACCCAACTCATAAACTAGTCTTTATTAATTTGGAAGGCTTTGAAGAGTTTTTAAGATGGAAACAAAGGGCGGTAAAATAAAAAGAATCATGATATAATATAAAATGGTTATATTTCTATGATTGATTTTTCTTTTCAAGTTTAAGGAAACGAAAATGTACTATAGAACAAAAACTAATTCAAAAGGAGTTACTCGATACGAAGTTGTAGATAAATATAAGGATCCACTAACTGGCAAGTGGAAGACAGCTGTTGTAAGTTATCATAAAAACACAAGTCGCGCTCGAAAACAAGCAGAACGTAAGCTCAAAGATAAAATTGAGAGATTAGTTAATGGCAGTGAAGCCCAATTTAATCCCCAGTTGATAAGAACTTTAACAATAAATGCTGATCGAGATGTTGCTTTACCTAAAGTGGCTTGTGATGCTATATTAAGGGCTATACAACGAAGTGAAGAGTTTGACCGCTATGCGATTGAAAATCCTTGCGAAGCATTTACATTCTCTGAGAGTGTTTTTAGAACAGAATACGGTTCACCAATAACTTCGCATTCTTTCCGGGAAGTACTTGCTCGTGTTGAAACTGATCTTATTAAAAACTGCGAAGAGAGATACGGTTTCAAATGGACAAAGCATGTAACCCCTCATTCCTTTAGACATATGCATATTACCTATTTACAAAGTGAGGGTATGAAAGTTGCTATAAAAGAAATTATGGAACGTGTTGGACATGCTAATTATGAAACAACTATGTTGTATACTCATAGTCAAGGAATATCTCAAAATCAAACAGTTAAAGCCTTAGATAAATTTATTGATAGAAATAATTTTAGATTTGAAGTATTAAAATCTTGGTCTAGCAAATATTCCAAAATATTAAATGATGAAATAGAAAATAATCTTGATTCAAAAATGATTGAATTTTCTTTAGATGATTTTAGAGACAAACTTGGTCTAAAATCAACCCATACACCTAGGCATATAACTGCAAATATAATTCCTAAGCTTAAGAAAGATTTATCAAAATATTACAAGTCATTTGATATTTCTTATTTAAGAGAAGGAAAACAAAAGGTTGTTGGTTATAGGTTAACTTGGTGAATACAAAATCTTGGTGCCTGTTTGGTGCCTAATAAAAAATAGGCAGGTTTTTCAAACAAAAAAACTTGCTACGAAAGGATTTATAAACTTATGGCTACTATTCAATGGTTTCCTGGGCATATGTCCAAGGCACGCCGACAAGTTCAGGAAAATCTAAAACACGTTGATTTTGTCACGATTTTAGTAGATGCTCGCCTCCCTCTCTCAAGTCAAAATCCTATGTTGACGAAAATTGTCGGAGATAAACCCAAACTCATGATTTTAAATAAGGCCGATTTGGCTGACAGTAACTGCACCAAAGAATGGCGTCAGTATTTTGAAAGTCAGGGCATTAAGACCTTGGCCGTGAATTCTAAGGAGCAAGCAACTGTCAAATTGGTCACCGATGCTGCCAAATCTTTGATGGCTGATAAATTGGCTAAATTGCGTGAGCGCGGTATTCAAAAAGAAACGCTCCGCACCATGATTATCGGTATTCCAAACGCAGGAAAATCAACCCTCATGAACCGTTTGGCAGGTAAAAAAATTGCCGTTGTAGGCAATAAACCTGGGGTTACAAAAGGGCAACAGTGGCTCAAATCAAATAAAGACTTGGAAATTCTTGATACACCAGGTATTTTATGGCCAAAATTTGAAGACGAAGTTGTTGGCTTAAAATTAGCTCTGACGGGTGCTATCAAAGACCAGCTCTTGCCCATGGATGAAGTGACTATTTTTGGCTTGAATTACTTTAAGGAACATTACTCTGAGCGTTTGATTGAGCGTTTCAAGGGCATTGATTTGGAAGAAGAAGCGCCTGAAATCATCATGGCCATGACGCAAAAATTAGGATTTCGTGATGATTATGACCGTTTTTACAATCTGTTTGTGAAGGATGTCCGCGAAGGCAAATTGGGGCGTTACACCTTAGATGTCGTAGGAGAAGTGACAGATGGCGACTATTAAGGACATCAAGGAAGCGCTGGCTCAGATTGACTGTCTAGACGATGACCGCTGGGACTTGTACGCATCAGATATTCGCATCGGTGTGCAAAAAGCGATTGTACAGCGCAAAAAAGCTATTCAGGCAGAGATTGACGAGTACGTTCGTCTTGAAACAATGCTGCGCTACGAAAAGGAGTTGTACCAGAAAGGTTATCAAGCTATCGCAGGCATTGATGAAGTTGGCAGAGGCCCTTTAGCAGGACCTGTTGTCACTGCTTGCGTGATTTTGCCTAAAGATTGTAAAATCAGACACCTCAACGATTCCAAAAAAATTCCCAAAAAACACCACGAGGAGATTTACGAAGAGGTCCTTGCGCGTGCTTTGGGAGTGGGGATCGGCATCGTGGACAATGACACCATTGACCGCGTCAATATTTACGAGGCGACAAAACTTGGTATGTTGCAAGCAATTGAGCAGATGAAAGGCGAGGTAACAAAGCCTGATTACTTGCTTATTGATGCGATGCAGTTAGACACACCTATTCCCCAACTATCCCTGATCAAGGGCGATGCCAATTCCCTTTCTATTGCAGCAGCTTCGATTGTGGCAAAGGTTACGCGTGATCATATGATGGCTGAATACGCAAAAGAATACCCAGGTTACGCCTTTGATAAAAACGTTGGCTATGGTACTAAAGACCACCTAGCAGGCCTAAAACAATACGGTGTCACCCCTATTCATCGCAAAAGCTTTGAGCCTATCAAATCCATGCTCTCTTAAAATGACTAACCATCTTGTTTTTTAAGGCAAGATGGTATTTTTTGCCCTCTTTATCGAACTAATAAGATAGTGAGGTGACACATGAATCATTTTGAATTGTTTAAATTAAAAAAAGCAGGCTTAACCAATCTGAATATCTTAGCGATTTTGGAGTATCACGAAAAGCAGAAGAAATCCCTGTCCTTAAGGGATATGGCTGTTGTCTCAAAGTGCCGCAATCCTGTCTTGTTTATTGAGAATTACAAGTCGCTAGATAGCAAAACCTTGCGGCAGGAGTTTAACACTTACCCAAGTCTTTCGATTTTAGACAAGGAATACCCCTTGGAGCTGAAAAATTGTTACAATCCTCCTGTCTTGCTCTTTTATCAAGGCAATTTAGACTTGCTTCAACGTCGTAAATTAGCGGTTGTTGGCGCTAGAAATGCGTCTGCTGTGGGAACCAAGTCGGTTCAAAAGATTATCAAAGAATTGGGCAATCGTTTCGTGATTGTTAGCGGTTTGGCGCGTGGGATTGATACCAGTGCTCATGTATCTGTTTTGAAAAATGGCGGAGCGACCATTGCTGTTATCGGTTGCGGGCTGGATGTGTATTACCCTAAAGAAAATCAACAATTACAGGATTATTTAGGCAAAAATCATTTGGTTTTAAGTGAGTATGCCCCAGGAGAGAAGCCTTTGAAGTACCATTTTCCTGAGCGAAATCGCATTATCGCAGGTTTGTCCCAAGGTGTGCTTGTGGCTGAAGCCAAAGCGAGGTCGGGATGTCTTATCACTTGTGAGAGGGCATTAGAAGAAGGTCGGGATGTCTTTGCCATACCAGGAAATATCTTGGATGGTCAATCAGACGGTTGCCACAAACTCATCAATGAAGGCGCTAAATGCGTGACTTCAGGGCAAGATATTTTGTCGGAGTATCGTGATTAAGACAAGCCTTTTTCTTACATTTTTTTACCCTGATTTTTTGAAAATGTTTCCAAAATGCGTAACTTTTATATTGACAGTTTAAAAAAAGCGGGTTATCATGATATAAGTTTATTACTAATAGGAAGTGAGCTTTATGGTAACGACTGTTTCAAAAGCATCTAAAACTGTCAAAAAAACAAAAACAAAAACGAAACGCAAAAAACCACAAAAGAATTTGGTTATTGTGGAATCTCCTGCAAAAGCAAAAACCATTGAAAAATATTTGGGGCGTAACTACAAGGTTGTCGCTTCAGTTGGTCATATCCGTGATTTGAAAAAATCAAGCATGTCCATTGATTTTGACAATAATTACGAACCGCTATACATCAATATTCGCGGGAAGGGTCCTTTGATTAATGACTTGAAAAAAGAAGCGAAAAAAGCTAAAAAAGTCTATCTCGCAAGTGACCCAGACCGTGAAGGAGAAGCGATTTCTTGGCATTTGGCCCATATTTTAAATTTGGATGAAACGGACAAAAACCGTGTGGTTTTCAACGAAATCACCAAAGATGCGGTCAAAAATGCCTTCGTTGAACCGCGACAAATTGATATGAATCTGGTTGATGCCCAACAGGCTCGCCGCGTTTTGGACCGCATTGTGGGGTACTCGATTTCGCCATTGCTTTGGAAGAAAGTCAAAAAAGGCTTGTCAGCGGGGCGCGTGCAATCGGTCGCTTTGAAACTCATCATTGACCGTGAAAATGAAATCAAGGCTTTCAAACCTGAAGAATACTGGACTATTGATGGTTTCTTCCAAAAAGGAAACAAGAAATTCCAAGCCTCTTTTTACGGTGTTGATGGCAAAAAACTAAAACTCGAAACCAACGAAGATGTGCAAAAAGTGCTCGCTTTAATCACGAGTGACACCTTTGAAGTAGCCAAAGTTGAAAAGAAAGAACGTCGCCGCAATGCGCCACTTCCTTACACCACGTCATCTCTTCAACAAGACGCTGCCAACAAAATCAATTTCCGAACTCGCAAGACCATGATGGTCGCACAGCAATTGTACGAAGGAATTAGCCTTGGTAAGAGCGGCACACAAGGTTTGATTACTTATATGCGTACGGACTCAACGCGTATTAGCCCTGTGGCTCAAAACGAAGCCGCAAACTTCATCACAGAACGTTTTGGAGCGACTTATTCGAAACATGGCAATCGTGTGAAAAATGCTTCAGGTGCTCAAGATGCCCACGAAGCTATTCGTCCGTCAAATGTGACCTTAACCCCTGAATCGATTGCACAGCATTTGGATAAGGACCAGCTAAAACTGTATACCTTGATTTGGAATCGTTTTGTGGCCAGTCAAATGACAGCAGCAATCTTTGATACCATGAAGGTGCATTTGGAGCAAAATGGCGTGCGCTTCACCGCCAACGGTAGTCAAGTGAAATTCGACGGTTATTTAGCCGTGTATAACGACTCTGACAAAAACAAAATGTTGCCAGACATGGCTGAGGGCGATAGTGTTAAAAAGGTATCAACCAACCCAGAACAACACTTTACCCAACCGCCAGCTCGTTATTCGGAAGCAACCTTGATTAAAACCTTGGAAGAAAACGGTGTGGGACGTCCGTCAACCTACGCTCCAACACTTGATGTCATCCAAAGACGTTATTATGTCCGTCTGGCTGCTAAACGCTTTGAACCAACCGAATTGGGTGAGATTGTTAATGGCTTGATTGTGGAATTCTTCCCTGATATCGTGGATGTCAAATTCACGGCTGATATGGAAAGTAAGCTTGACGAGGTCGAAGAAGGTAAACAGCAGTGGCAGACCGTCATCGATGCCTTCTACAAACCGTTTGAAAAAGAATTGGCAAAAGCTGAAACCGAGATTGAAAAAATTCAAATCAAGGATGAACCTGCTGGTTTTGACTGCGAACTCTGTGGGCATCCTATGGTTATCAAACTCGGTCGCTACGGCAAATTCTACGCTTGTAGCAACTTCCCAGAATGTCATAATACCAAAGCTATTACCAAGGAAATCGGCGTGACTTGTCCGCTTTGTGGCGAAGGTCAAGTGATTGAACGCAAAACCAAACGCAACCGTATTTTCTATGGTTGTGACCGCTACCCCGACTGCGAATTCACCTCTTGGGACAAACCTGTCGGACGAACGTGTCCAAAATCAGGTGATTATCTGGTTGAGAAGAAAATCCGTGGTGGAGACAAGCAAGTGGTCTGCAGCAATGAAGAATGCGATTACGCAGAAGAAGTCATCAAATAACCAAAAAGCTTCGCAATGAGTTTGCGAGCTTTTTTAGTGTTATATTATTTACATAATTATAATTACGTAAATAATAGTTTATTTTGGTGTTTTATGTCATTTATGATATGATAAAACATATCATAATTAGAAAGATTCAGGTGTGGGGCATTCCCCGCATTTGGAAAATGGCGGTGAGAACTGTCATTTTTGGAGGTATTAGTCTATTGTCTCAATCATCTTATATCAATGTCATTGGAGCTGGTTTGGCGGGATCTGAAGCTGCCTATCAAATTGCTAAGCGTGGCATTCCTGTCAAACTCTATGAAATGCGTGGGAAAAAAGCGACCCCACAACATAAAACCGACCAATTTGCGGAGTTGGTTTGTTCTAATTCGCTGCGCGGTGATAGCTTGACCAATGCGGTAGGACTACTCAAGGAAGAAATGCGTCGTTTGGATTCTGTTATCATGAAAGCCGCAGAAAGCACGCGTGTACCTGCAGGTGGTGCTTTGGCAGTTGACCGTGACGGCTTTTCGCAAATGGTGACTGACGAGGTCAGCAATCATCCGCTTATTGAGGTTATTCGTGAGGAAATCACGGAAATTCCTGATGATGCGATTACTGTGATTGCCAGCGGTCCGTTGACGTCTGACGCTCTTGCTGAACGTATTCATGCGTTAAATGGTGGGGATGGCTTTTATTTCTACGATGCAGCGGCGCCGATTGTCGATAAGGGTTCGATTGATATGGATAAGGTTTATCTTAAATCACGTTACGACAAAGGAGAGGCTGCTTATCTGAACTGCCCTATGACCAAAGAGGAGTTCATGGCTTTTCACGATGCTTTGGTTAATGCAGAAGAAGCACCACTCAACAGTTTTGAAAAGGAAAAATACTTTGAAGGGTGTATGCCAATTGAAGTGATGGCGAAACGCGGCATTAAAACCATGCTTTATGGCCCGATGAAACCAGTTGGCTTAGAATACCCAGAAGATTACAAAGGACCTCGAGATGGGGAATTTAAAACGCCTTATGCGGTTGTGCAGTTGCGTCAAGATAACGCTGCTGGTAGCCTGTACAATATTGTCGGTTTCCAAACGCATTTGAAATGGGGCGAACAAAAGCGAGTTTTTCGTATGATTCCTGGTCTTGAAAACGCTGATTTTGTTCGTTATGGTGTGATGCACCGCAATTCTTACATGGATTCGCCAAATCTTTTGACGGAAACTTTTGCCACACGTAAAAATCCAGACCTCTTCTTTGCTGGTCAAATGACAGGGGTAGAAGGTTACGTTGAATCAGCAGCGTCAGGTTTGGTAGCTGGTATCAATGCTGTTCGCCGTTTCAAAGGTGAAGAACCTGTGATTTTCCCACAAACCACGGCTATTGGCGCGCTACCACATTACATCACTCATGCGGAAAGCAAGCATTTCCAACCGATGAATGTCAACTTTGGTATCATTAAAGAGTTGGACGGTCCTCGTATTCGCGATAAGAAAGAACGTTACGAAAAAATTGCAGAGCGTGCTTTGACGGATTTGCAAGCTTATCTTGATGTCTAAAAGTATCTCAGGGAGGTTGCCAATGTTTCCTGTTCGATTAGGTTTGAAAGCCAGTTGTGACCCTATTCAAGTGGCGAGTCGCCTAACATACCAACCTGAAATCTTTGAGTTTTACACGTCAGAACACGATTTTACTCCTCAAGGTTTGAAAATGTTGCGCGATGCCATTGAAACTGTCAAAATGAGTGGGGTGAAGCATATTATTTTACATCAACCCATGAAATACCAAGGGCAGTTTTTGGAGTTGGTAGCTCATCCAGCCCACAAGCCAGAACTTGTTTCGTTTATTGATGAAACCACCAAGACTTTGCTGGAACTTGCTAACGCATTTGACTGTAAAGTACTGGTGCATGGCTCTTATGATTTGCGAGAAAAGGACTTGCTAGATCCCTTTGAAACCCTCAAAGACGCTCAAGATTACCTCTTTTCTCGAATAGATGCTCTTTGGCAACTGGGTGGAAATCGCATCATGTTTGAAAATGGGATTTCAAATCTCTTTTCCTTTGGCCATCCTGATTTTGACCAAGTCTTGCTGCAAAAAGGCTACCCGTTGGCTTACGATATTTCTCATGCCTTCATTTTCTTAAATCGGGATAATGTGGCCCTACAAAGGTCTTTAAGTACCCTGAAAAAGAACATAGTTCACTACCATTTGGTGGATTCTTTTGGAAAACGCCACGATAGTCTGCCGCTGGGACAAGGAAAGATAGATTGGGCAAAGCTTCTGCCACTTCTTAATAGCCGTGCTACCAGCATTTACGAGATTAATCTGGCAAATGTCACCAATCCTAAAGAGCAAGTGGCTAGTCATGCTTATTTGAAACGGTTGGTACAAGAACTGAACTAAAACGACAAACGTCTGAGATTTAGTCTCAGGCGTTTTTGAGGACTTCATTCTTACATTTTTGTAAGATTTAAAGGAGAAACTGTAAGGAAGGAAAGGCTCCTTTTTCGATACAATAGACTTGTCAATAAGAGAGGAGCAATGAGATGAATCAAGCAATCAAAAGACACCTACAATTAGGAAGTCAGCTGTTTATTTGGTTGAGTATGGCAATACTAGGTTCTGCAACCTACTAGTCTATCAGACCTTCCGCTTAGTCAAATAAGAATGTTAGGAGAAATAAGCCTAATGGATACCAATAGTTTAATAACCATTCTATCCCTGATCACCGCAAGCGTCATCAGCTTAGGTGTGTGGTATTGGAGTGGCAGAAGAAAAATAAAACACAAATAGTATTAAAATACCAAATAAAGGAGAAAGAGATGTTATTAGAGATTAATCACTTAGAGAAAGTTTTCCGCACTCGCTTTTCAAAAGAGGAAACGCGTGCCTTACAAGATGTTGATTTTAAGGTTGATAAAAACGAATTTATCGCTATTATGGGAGAATCAGGTTCAGGAAAAACCACCTTGTTGAACATTTTGGCGACTTTGGAAAAACCAACTAAGGGTTCTGTCATGTTAAACGGAGAGGACATTACCAAAATCAAGGAAAGTCAGTTGGCTGCTTTTCGTTTGAAGAATCTTGGCTTTGTCTTTCAAGATTTTAACTTGTTGGATACCCTTTCGGTCAAGGATAACATTTTCTTACCTTTGGTACTTGGTCGCTTGCCTTATCAAGAGATGGAGCAACGCTTGTAGCCTTTAGCAAAGAAACTACACATTGAAAGCTTGCTAGACAAACGCCCGTTTGAATTATCTGGTGGTCAAAAACAACGTGTTGCCATTGCTAGAAGTCTTATCACTAAGCCACAATTGCTTTTAGCAGATGAGCCGACTGCCGCTCTTGACTACAAAAATTCAGAAGATATTTTAAAACTGTTTGAAGAGATTAACGCAGACGGTCAGACTTTGCTGATGGTAACTCACTCTGCCAATGCGGCTAGTCATGCGAAAAGAGTCCTCTTTATCAAAGATGGGCGTATTTTCCACCAAATTTACCGTGGTCACAAGACCAATCAAGAATTTGCAAAAGATATTTCGCTTACCATGAGCGCTTTACTTGGAGGTCAGTAATATGTTTTATGCAAAACTCGCTTGGTCTAATATTAAAAAGTCCATTAATGTTTTTGGACCATTCCTGCTCAGCAGTACAATTTTATTTGTCCTAAACTGCTCAACTTTGCTGATTTTGTTTAGCCCTGTTGGTGGGGGAATGCGTCATGGGTCCTCTATTTTCAGTCTCGCTTTGATTGTTTTGGCGATTTTTTCAGCCGTGATGGAAATTTACAGCTATCAATTTTTACTCAAACAACGCAGTAAGGAATTTGGTCTGTATAATATGCTGGGGATGAATCGTTGGCAGGTCAGCTGGCTATCAACCATTGAATTAGGTTTGATTTTGCTGGGAGTCATCGTGTTAGGTAGTGTCTTGTCTGCTATCTTTTCACAATTGTTCTATTTGGCTTTTGTGAATCTCCTGCATTATCATCAGCTGGTCTTGACCTTATCCCTTGAAGCCTTTGTGAGTGCAATTGTTCTCTTTATCGGAATGTTTGTTCTGCTAGAAGGGGTCAATCTTTACACCATTCGTCGCACCTCACCGCTTGCCTTGTTTAAAAAGCAAGAGCAAGGGGAAAAAGAACCTCGCGGTAATGTCTTGCTGGCTATTTTGAGTGTTTTGTCTTTGGGAATTGGTTATTATTTGTCCCTATCATCCACTAAAGTAGCTGCTTTGGTTGTATTGTATCGTTTCTTTGCGGCAGTTGTGCTGGTTATCATAGGAACCTATCTCTTTTATATCAGTTTCATGACTTGGTATTTGAAACGCCGTCGTCAAAATAAGGCTTATTTTTACAAACCTGAACACTTTGTCACAACGGCACAAATGATTTTCCGTATGAAACAAAATGCCGTTGGTCTGGCTAATATCACTTTACTAGCGGTTATGGCATTTGTTACGATTGCTACAACAACGTCGCTTTATGTGAATACCCAAACGCAAGTGAACATGATGTTCCCAAAAACCACCAAGGTAGCTCTTAACGCTGACAATCAAGCAGATATGGATACCTTGATGGAAAAAGAGGTCATGGAACCCTTGCACAAACCTGCAGACCAATGGCTCACTTACCGTTCTGTTTATACGCTTTTCCCAGTTTCAGATGCCAAAGAGATTGCCATGACGCGTGAGGATGTCGAAAATCCTAACCTTAGCAGCGCTGGCTATCTTTACATCGTCACACAGGATGACTTTAGAGCCTTGGGAAACAAACTCTCACACCTCAATGAAAACCAAACTGCTTTCTTTACCCAAAAAGGCAACAGCTATTTGGAAAAACTGGACTTATTTGGGCAAACCTTTGACAATGTCCATAATCTCAAGGAGGTTAACTTCCCAGAAGTAGTCAATACCTACAACCCAGCTGTCTTAGTCGTCAGCAACCAAGAAGTGCTTAATAACATTGAAACAATCTTCACGAAAAATAAGGTTTTCCATCAAACGTCACTTATCAGCTATGCTGACCTTTCTCAAAAAGAAATCAAGTCCTTGGCACACTTTGGCGGTGAATCAGAAGTCGTTCACGAAGATGCCAATGGAAATAGCATTTTAGCTACGGTAGAAACCAAACAGGAATACCTCGACAGTGCTTATGCCTTCACAGGTGGCTTCTTGTTCACAGGTTTCTTGCTGGGTATCAGTTTCCTAATGGGCGCAGCCTTGATTATTTACTACAAACAACGTTCAGAAGGTATTGAGGACAAGAAATCTTATAAAATCTTGCAAGAAGTTGGGATGAGCAGCCAAGAAGTGAAAAAAGCCATCAATTCACAAATTTTACTGGTTTTCTTCATGCCGTTAGGACTAGCAACCCTACATTTTGCGGTGGCCTTGGTTATGTTAAAACAAATGTTGCTTATTTTCGGTGTGACAAGCTCAAGCACGATTTACATCGTGAGTGGTTCGACCATTGTCATCTTAACCCTCGTTTATTTCATGATTTACAAAATCACTAGCCAAACTTACTATAAAATCATTGAACGTTAAATAAGGTGGCCCTTGCGGCCATCTTTTATTTTGATTCATCAGAGCTTATGTTACAATAACACTATGAAACAAGGAAAGATTTACATTATTGAGGACGATGAAACCATCGTTAAATTGTTAAAACAGCACTTGAGCCAGACTTATGAGGTCTTTAGTGTGCAAAATTTTCGAGCCATTAAGCAAGAAGTTGAGGAAATTCAGCCAGATTTGATTTTGATTGATATTACCCTGCCTTATTTTAATGGTTTTTACTGGACGACAGAAATTCGCAAGACGATGACCTTGCCTATTATTTTTATTTCATCCAGCGATGATGAGATGGATACGGTCATGGCGCTCAATATGGGTGGAGATGATTTTGTGTCAAAACCCTTTTCATTGACCATTTTAGATGCTAAAATTTCTGCCTTTTTAAGACGAGCTTACCAATTCACCTCAGACACTTACCAGTTAGGGGCATTTAGCCTCTCGCGTGACGGGGTTTTGTCAAATGGCACAGAACAAATTTCCCTTTCGCCAACAGAAAATAAAATTTTATCCATTTTATTTGAACACCAAAATCAAGTGGTGACCAAGGAGGAATTGCTGGAAAAATTGTGGGAAAACGACAGCTTTATCGATCAAAACACGCTCAGCGTCAACATGGCACGCCTGCGTAAAAAAATAACACCACTAGGTTTCAATGCCATTCACACAGTCCGAGGAGTGGGGTATCTCTTAAAATGATTCGAACTTTTTTTAAAGAAAATGCCGTTTGGTACTGGAGCTATGCGTTACTGAGTGCTCTCTTTCTCATTGTTTTTGCTCTTTACCACTTGCCTATCGTCTATTTTGTGATCAGTTTTCTGCTCAATCTGACGATCCTCAGCTTTATCACCTTATGGCAGTACCAACGTTTTAAACATAAAATCAATACGTTACAACAATTTATTTATGTAAACGAATTAGATACCTTACAATTGCCGTCAGAATTAGCCTATAAAGATGTGATTATTCGTTTGTACAAGCAAAGTGCACAAGAATTGTTGGCAGAGCAGGCTAAGACTGAAGATGTGCAGAGCCTTGTCAAGATGTGGTCGCACCAAATGAAAGTTCCACTGTCTGCCCTGTCCTTGATGGCACAAACCAATCAGCTAGATGGCAAGGAAGTTCAGCAACAACTGACTCGCCTGCAGAACTATCTGGATACCTTGCTAACCTACCTCAAATTCAGCCAGAACAAGGATGATTTTCGATTTGAACGCCTGTCTGTACGCGATATCACGATTGAAAACGTTAAAAAATACCGCATTCCTTGCCTACTGAAGCAATTATCTATCGAAGTCGAAGGTGATTGGCTACTTGCTTCTGACCGCAAATGGCTCAGCTTTGCCATTTCACAAATCCTAGACAATGCCATAAAGTATTCTAAGGAACAAGGCAAGATTAGAATTGAAATAACAGATGGTAGAATTAGCATATCAGATAATGGTATTGGAATACTAGAAGAGGACTTGCCACGTTTATTTGAGGAAGGCTTCACAGGTTTTAATGGCCATGAGAATCAAAAAGCCACTGGTTTAGGGCTTTACATGACCAAACAAATTTTAGATAGTCTGAATCTAGCCATCAGCATCACTAGCCAAGTTGATAAAGGCACTCAGGTCACTATTGCATTACCAAAAGAGTAAGAGAAAAAGTAGGGGGTTAATCCTACTTCTTTTTTTACAATTTATCCAAGGCATTTTTTTGTTCGTCGTTGACGATGTGGGTGTAGAGGTCGGTGACTTGAGTGCTGGCGTGTCCGAGTTGGTGGCTAACTAGGACTTGTGATTTTGTGGTGTCGTATAGGCGAGTCGCCAAGGTGTGTCGCAATTTATGCGGTGTGACGCGGACTTTGAAGGCTTGCGAGTATTTTGCGACTAATTTTTCTACGCTGGATGCGTCGATGCGATTTGGAACCCCACGGTATTCGGTGAGAAAGAGGGCTTGGTCTTGCTTTTCAGCCTTATAACGTGGGGTACGAATGGCAAGGTAAGCTTCCAAATAAGGTTTAGCAAAACCAGCGATATTGACTGCATCACGTTTGCCGCCTTTTCGTGTCACTTCAATAATCATCATGTTAAGATTTAAGTCCTTGACGTCTAGATTGACTGCTTCGGACAAACGAACGCCGGAGGCAAGCAGTAGGGCAATCAAGGCCAAATCGCGCTCTTTATTTTTTTGGAAAGAAGATAAGGCACGATGCGACAGCGTGCTTTGATAAGTTTTGTCAATATAATCAATGAAAGCCATGGTTTCATTGCCCAAAAACAATTTGCCCTTGATGTTTTCTGCCCGAGCTGCCAAGGTTTCTTTTTTCTTTTTGGTAGCGACTTTTTTCATGACGTTGCGGTAGAAGTAGGGGTCACCATTTTCATCCTCGACCTCTTCTGTCAGGTATTTGAAAAGGCTGGAAAGCGCAGAAAGCGTACGGTTTATGGTTGTTTGTGAAACCCCTTGCTTTTTGGAATAAGTATTGAGCGACGGACGTTCACGCAGGTACAAAATAAAGGATTCCATGTCTTTTTTAGAGAGGTGTTCCAAGGTTGATAAGTCAATATCAGCCATTTTATCAGCATCTGAAATCCCAGAATCCAAAAGCCATTCAAAAAAGCGTCTGTATTCCTTGAGGTATTCATACAAGGTCGTAAAACTGTAAGGAACGGTTAATTTTGATTGATAATAATCCAAGACGTACCAAGGCATGAGCGTTTTCAGCTCGTCGATTTTTTGTAAAATGTGTTCACGTTTCATTTTTTGCTAAAAAACTCCCAAATATCTGATAACTAGAAGTATATCACAGGTCTACTTATCTTTCAAGAAAATTACAGTTTTTCAGAAAGATGTTCGGAGAAAAATATAAATACTTCAGAAATCTGTTTCCATAGATAACGTAAATTTATTTATGTATATCTATTATTTTATTTTTTGTTCTTCTCTTTTCTTTGCCTCGCTTTTTAGTCACATCTTTTGCTAAACTATCAGCTTTTTCGTTCCAAAAAATTCCAGCGTGTCCACGACACCATTTAACCTCTAAAATTAACTCTTTGCCCAATTCTTTGTACAATTTAAACACTTGACAGAGATTTGAATAATACCAATTCCACTGAAAAATCTGCTGTTTTTCTTTCTTTTATAAGATGATTTCCTATGAGTATTTAACAAATGATGAAAGCGCTCCAATTCTCGATAATCCGTCATAATGGTAACACTCACTTTATCAGCATCTTTGCTTATTTTCCGTAGAGCTTTTAAGGCAATAATAACCGAAAAAAGTTCTACGCCTACGGAATTTAGTAACTTTTCTTTGGTATCTGAAATGGCACTCTTTCCCTTTAAAATGACTTCGTGATTGTCATCTAAAACAATATAGGCACATGAAGCTTTAACGTTACCGCTGTTGTACTTTTTATAAGAACCATCTGTGTAGATGATATAATTTCCTGAATGACTGGTTTCACAATTCATATTTTCCCCTTAGGTTGATGATTTGTATAATAGGGTAAATAAAAAGCCCGCTCGCACGGACTTTCAATAGTTTATTAAGGCTGTAGTATTCTTTCCAAGGCTTCTGTTAAGACTTGAGAAAAATTAACATCGTTTTCCTCTGCCAAGTCATTCAACCATTCAGGAATAGTCACGTTTTTACGAACCTTGTTGGCATGATACTTTTTCATGTAGACAACCATATCAATTTGAATTAAGGCGATATAGCTATCGGGAAATTGCTGTTTTAAATCCGATGGCGAAGTTGGTTGTGGATACTCTTTATAATCTTCGAGTGCAAATCCTAGAACTTCTGTAGCTTTTTCAAAAGCTTCTTGAACATCTTTTCCTTGGGTAATAGCTTCAGGAACGTCTGGAAAAGTTACAAGAATATAATCACCATCTTGGGTAAATAAAGCTGGATAAACTAACATAATAAACCTCCTCGTAATTGTTGTAGTGAAATAAGCATTGCTATTCAGCAAGTAGATTGTTTCAAACCTGCTTGTTTTAAAATAGCGTCTTCAAGGCCCTTTCCGAGGTCTTTATTGTGTAATGGAACAATGATTTGGTGTCCTTTATCATCTCGAAATTTCTTATGGCTTCCATTTTGGCTGACTTCGTAAAACCCATTTTTTTAAGCAATTTTATCATCTGCTTAGGGGAGCATTGGCATATTGCTTGTCCTCCTATTTATACTTATATTATACACATCAAATAAATAGGAGTAAAGTTTTAAACTAGCTCTCTGGGGTGTTTGGTAAAAGAAATACCTTAATTCATAATGAAAAAGGCCAAATCATTCAGCCTTTTTCATTGATCTATTGATTTATCTGCAAGATATTTTTTATTTCTTACGTTTTTTCTTGGCTTTTTTCATTCGGTTTGCCATGCGTTTCATGGATTGTTTCATGGCGAATTCACCGATTCGGCCTCTGAGGCCGCCGCCCATCATTTCGCGTAAGTCCATATCTCCGCCACCTAGGGCTGATAAATCAGGCATACCATTTCCGCCCATCATACCTTCTAGAGCTGACATATCCATGCCATTTGGCATATTTTTAGGGAGGTTATTTGGGTTGATGCCCATTTGTTTCATGGCTTTGTCCATGTCACCTGACATAACGCCTTGCATCATTTGTTTGGCTTGGTTGAAATCTTTGATAAATTTGTTAACTTCGACAAAGCTGTTACCAGAACCCGCTGCGATACGGCGGCGACGGCTTGGGTTAAGCAAATCTGGGTTTTCACGTTCTTCAGGTGTCATTGATGACACGATGGCACGTTTTCGAGCAATTTCTTTTTCGTCCACTTTGAAGTTTTTCATGGCTGGATTGCTTGCCATACCTGGAATCATCTTAATCAAATCTTCCATTGGTCCCATGCTTTGCATTTGGTCCAATTGTTCGATGAAATCGTTGAAATCAAAGGTGTTTTCACGCATTTTTTCAGCGAGTTCCAATGATTTCTTGTCATCGTACTTTTGGCTGGCTTTTTCAATCAGCGTCAACAAGTCACCCATACCGAGAATACGGCTAGACATACGGTCTGGGTGGAAGGTTTCGATATCAGTGATTTTTTCACCAGTACCAGTGAACTTAATTGGTTTACCTGTGATTTCGCGAATAGAAAGCGCTGCACCACCACGTGTATCCCCATCAATCTTGGTTAAAACAACCCCTGTGATATCCAATTGTTTGTTGAACTCGTCAGCGACGTTGGCAGCCTCTTGACCAATCATGCTATCAACAACCAAGAGAATTTCATTTGGTTGTGCCAAGGCTTTAACGTCACGCAATTCGTTCATGAGTTTTTCATCAATTTGCAGACGACCTGCCGTATCAATGATAACGTAGTCATTGCGGTGTTCTTTGGCTTGGGCTAAACCGTTTTTGACAATCTCAACAGCTGAGTGGTCCGTTCCCATGTCAAAGACAGGTACATCGATTTGTTGCCCAAGGGTTTTCAATTGGTCAATCGCTGCTGGACGGTAAATATCGGCCGCAATCAACAAAGGACGTGCTTTTTCTTCCTTGATGAGCTTGTTAGCTAATTTACCAGCAAAGGTTGTTTTACCAGCCCCTTGCAATCCGACCATCATGATAATGGTGGGAATCTTAGGTGATTTCTCAATTTCAGCCGTTTCAGACCCTAAAATCTCTGTCAATTCTTCATTGACGATTTTGACGATTTGTTGAGTTGGGTCAAGGGTATCAATAATTTCATGCCCGATAGCACGTTCTCTGACACGTTTGATGAAGGTTTTAACAACTGGAAGGGCAACGTCCGCCTCTAACAAGGCCAGACGAATTTCCTTGGTAACTTCCTGCACGTCTTTTTCAGAAAGTTTGCGTTTGCCACGAATGTTTTTAAACACGCCTTGCAGGCGTTCGGTTAAACTCTCAAAAGCCATAATATCATTCTCCTACTTGAATCTGTCTTTCATTTCTATCATTTTCTCTGACGGGTGTTTAATCACGGTTGTCAATACTACTCAAAATCGTGATTTTCTCTTCTAAGAAAGCATTGTCAGGGTATTTTTCTAAAATCTCATCAAAAATCTGACTACGAACGATATAATCAGAATACATATGGAGCTTCATCTCGTAAGCTTCGAGGATTTTTTCAGTTCGCTTGATGTTGTCATAAACCGCCTGACGGCTGACACCAAACTCCTCAGCAATTTCTGCCAAGCTGTAATCATCAGCGTAATACAACTCGATATAATTCATCTGCTTATCGGTCAACAAAGCCGCATAAAATTCAAATAAAGCGTTCATGCGATTGGTTTTTTCAATTTCCATAGCCTTTATTTTATCATATTTCGCGCGGTTTTAATAGTCAGAAAGCACGCAAATGGTCAGAATTGGTTAAATTTTTCAATACAAAAAGAAACACCTTAAAAAATCAGGTGTTTCAGATCATTTATTTTCCAAATAAAATTCAAATCGGTCGCCAACATATTGGCTGTGGACATATTCAAATGGTCTGCCGTCGGTGAAATAGGAAACTTGTGTCAGGGCGAGGACGGCGTGGTTTTTAGGAATTTTGAGGTAATTTGCCACTTTTTCGCTGGCATTTTTGGCGTAGATGGTTTGCTGACTCTTGCCAATCTCGTAACCGTGGTCGGTCAAAGTTTGGAAAAAATGCTCGATAATGTCCTCTTTATTGAAGGATTGAATGAGCGTTTCTGGAATGGCAGCCACTTCAAAAACAAGCGGCATATGGTCAGCGTAGCGCACCCGTTCCATGCGAATCACATAATCCGTTTCTTTCAGCTGCAAGCGTTGAATCTCGGTGTTATTGGCTGGTTTTCGTTGGTAAGAAATCAAGCGAGATGAAGGCGCTTTTCCTTGTGAGCGGACAATCTCGGTAAAACTAGTCGTTCCACGCATTTTTTCTTGCACGCGGTGGCTGGCGACATAAGTCCCGCTCCCCACACGACGCTCCAAAATGCCCTCTTCCACCAAGAGCGTAATAGCCTGACGCAGCGTCATACGGCTCACCTCGTACTCATCTGCCAAATCCCGTTCACTCGGCAAACGCTGCCCAATCTCCCAAAAGCCATCGTCAATTTGTTTCTTAATCGCATCGTGAATTCTAATGTACGCTGGAACCATACGGCACTCCCTTCCTAAAAAATGTCCTTTTCTCATTGTACCATATTTTTGAAGAAGTTTTTAGACTTCTCAAAGAAAAACACTGCTAAAAGTGTTTAGCAGTGTTTAGACTCAGGATGCCGCTCCTAAAGCAATGGCTTCACTTTTTAAACGTTCGACATCTTTAGCAGTCGGCTCCCAACCTTCAATCATATTGGTGCTTAGAGCGTACCAAACACTTGTAAAAATTTTTCTATCCTCAAATGGAACACCCAAAATGACCATTTCTTTTACATTAATATCTAAAATCATAATACTAACTCCCATTTATTATATAATAGATTCAATTTTGTCCAAAAAAAGCTAACGCTTGGGAACAGCGTAAGTGAACCCTTTAAACCTTATGTTTGGTATTTTGCTATCCATACACCCCTCCAATTTCAGGAAAACGGCAGAAAACTGTCACGATTCCGTGCTTCCCCAAGCTTTTCGCCTCAGATTGGGGAGGTGTTCTCCATTATTTCGCAGTAATAGCTCCATTATACACGCTTTTAGTGCTCTTGACTAGCCGTTTTCAGAAAAAAACCTTCCCTTGGGAAGGTTTATATTTTACATAAATAATATTACGTTAATATTATCGAATGGTATTCATCCATTTTCGGCTGCGAAACATGAAGATGGACACGATAAAGCGGAAAAGCTCTTCTTGGGAGAGGATGAAATAGACCCAAACGATAGGGAGTTTGAGGACGAGTCCTGTGAAAAACCCTAGGGGAACGCCGATCAGCCAAGTGCCCATCATGTCGATAATCATGATGTATTTGGTTCGACCGCCGCTTCGGATAATGCCGCCCCCTAAGATCATGTTTTGGACTTTGATAGGGGCAAGGATGGCAAAGGCTAGGAGCAATTGTGAACCGACGTGACTGACCTGCTCATCGACATTGTAGAGATTGATGTAGCTGCTTCTGGTGAGGATAAGCACGAGCGAAAGCACCAAAGACCCTATAAAACCATAAACGCACAAGCGTTTGGAATCGTAGTAGGCACTTTCGTAGTCGCGTTTGCCGAGGCGCCTACCGATGAGAATGCCCGCTGCTTGCGACAGCCCTGAAAGAGCTCCGATAAAGAGCCCTTGGATAGGACCTGTCAAGGACATACCAGCCAGCTCACCTGTTCCCATGTGCCCATAGATGAAGGTATTGACACTCTGCCCCAAGGTCCAAAGCAATTCATTGGCAACGATAGGGAAAAGCATGACAGCGTACTGCTTGACTTCGCTTGAGGTCATACCCAAATCAAAGGCAAACTGGCAATATTTCCGATAAAAATAAATCATCAAGAGTAGATTTACCATCTGCGAAATCAGACTGGCAATGGCTGCTCCCTTGACCCCCATGACAGGAAAACCAAAATTACCAAAAATCAAGAGGTAATTCAAGACCGTATTGACCACGGCTCCCACCGCACTTATGTAGAGCGGGTATTGGGCGTAACTGTAGCAGCGCATATGAACGGCCAAGATGGAGGCCATCCCTGACAGTGGGTAAATAAAGGCCAAAATTCGCATGTAATCCGCCGCCGTCGCAATCACCTTTTGGTCGGTAGTGAAAATCCCCGCCACCGTGCTTGGCAAGAAGAAACACGCCATAACGGTCAAGGCTGCCAAGGCCAACATCACAAGGAGATTGGAGGACATGCTGGTGTTGATCTTCTTCTGCTCCTGTCGGCCCATATATTGGGACACCATGATCCCCGTCACGGTTGCAATTGCCCCACCATCAGCTGGTCAATCATGGAAAAAGACGATTGCAACATAGCTTGCAAAGCAACGGGCAATGCAATCGTCATGGCTTCTCTGAAAAATGGTTTTCGTCTGGTTTTCGTTGTCATTAAAGCGTTTTCTCCCTAAATCATCATACTTAGATTATAAAGCAAACGCTTGCATATTAGCAATAGATTTTTGCATCTTTTTAATGATTTTTGGGGAGGAATCGCTTTAATGACAAAAAAATCTTGCCGACATTCAGCTTTCATTTCTGAACATCAGCAAGGTTTAATGATTTTATGAGTAGTACTCGGAATATTGCCAGCTTCTACTGCAACTTGCAGGCTAATAGCTTTTTAATCCTCTGTTTATTACTCCCACTCAATGAGTAGGTTTGGCTTTGAAAAGCCCGTTGTTATTGCGTTTGTAAGGTGTCTCCACTATTTTGGAGACAGTTCTGGAGACAATTGTTTCACGGATTGATTGCCCGTGAAGGCAAATTGCTTACTTGGTGCAGTTGATATTGTGATAACCCCCGCCATAGATTCAGCGACACCATCATCAATCCCTCGCCACAAGTGTGCATAATGCTTGAGCGTGATTTCTGGCGAGCTGTGCCCGAGTCGTTTGGAAACAATCAAGACAGAAGCATTGATTTCATTAATTAGAAAGCTAACATGACTATGTCTTAGCCCTTTGGCTTGAATCACGGGAACACCCGCCAACTTGGCATAGCGTGCAATGATTCTACCGATGGTTGACTTAATCATAGGTAAACCATCATAAGAGAAAATGAAATCCATGTCTCCATACTGTGCTTGGCGTTCCTTCCAGACTCTCAAAACTTCAAGTGTATCATCATCCAAGGTCAGGACTCTTTTTCCATCTGCTGTTTTGGTATGATTCTTCCGCTTGTAGTTTTTTCTGCTTTTCGTGATAAGCATGTGATGAACCCTAAGCTGTTTCTTGTCAAAATCAACGTCATTCCACCAAAGGGCTGTACCCTCGTTTACTCGAATGCCCGTCATGTAGTAAACCCACAACAGGACGAAGCACAAGTGCTCATAGAAATCCTCAACATAGATTTTTGACAGAACTTTTTCAAATTCATCTTTCGTCCAGTAAGCCACATCCGTTTTACCTTTAGGGATGGGCTTTACTTGTTGGGCGATATTCTTATCAAGATAATTTAGGTTAACGGCAAATTCAAGTATTTTCTTCAACATCCCGAAGACCATGGAAGCGTAGGATTGGGCATAAGCCCCGCCATTTTTATCCAAAAGCCAAGTTCTGAAAAACTGCACATCATGCAGGGTAATCTTCCGTAGTGGTTTCTTCCCAAAGCGTGCAAGCAAGATTTTCAAAGTTGGATTCCTTGATTCAAATGTGTCCTCTGTCACTTCCGTTTTGTAGTGCGGAATGTAGACATTATTCATGAATTGTTCAAAGGTCATGCCATAATCTGAATAGCCTTGAGTTTGTAGAAAATCATTTTTAACCCGAATGGCTTCGGTATAGGCTTCCTTGGCTGACTCAAATTTCTTTCCTGACTGTGACTTGCGACCTTTGCGTTTGATACGTTTTCCTGTGATTTTGTCCGTACCTAAGCTTACCTCATAATAGAATTGTCCTTTGTTGTCTTGATAGACATCTTTGTAGCTAGTTTTTGGCAAATTATTTATCCTCCGTTCCGGATAACTCCACGTCACCGATAACGGATTTTACTGCCTGCAAGGGAGCAACTGAAACCCGTCGTCCCGCATAAAACTCATACCCTTGTTGTACCATAAAACGCTTGGCTTGTCTAAGGATAGAGGAAGCAGTATAAGGGGCAAATCCTGCCCTGACAAGCATTTCCCTATCCACTAAAGTCTTACACATCATCATCATCCTTCTTTCTAACTTGACATTTTCTTGTCATCTCATCTTGCTTGTATCGTCGTGAGTCCAAAAGTTTTGCAAAAAAATAAGTTTTATTGACTATCAATTTTAGTAGTAATGATTTATTTTTTCTTGCATACGTCACAAGCTCTTCAAACTCAGTGAAATTATTTTGTTCAACTACATCAATTGCTTCATTCCAGAGTTGGCTGTCATCTTGTTCGCTTAAAAACTTATCTAGGTCAAATCCACACCCGCTTTGAATATCATCTTTTGAATATAAAGTTTTTTCGGGATTTTCAGCATGGATGAAATAGTCGTAAAGTCCTTTTGAAGACATCACAACTTCAACGTGACTTGGAGCATTTAGCTTTTCACTCACTAACTCCGAAACCTGAGAGTAGCTTTTAAGAGAATCAAAATATAGCACACCATGCCAATGTGGCTTTTTGAACTCTCCCGTTTCCATATTAACATCTTTATCATGAAGCGGACTGAGTGCAAAGGGAACTTTCAATGCTTCCAAAGCTAACTTGAGATTTTTGGGAGCACTTTCTTCGTATGCAATGAACGTCCATTTATTGCTACGTGCTTCTTTTTTACCCATAGTTACCTCCCTATGATTATTGATTACTGATCCCACGGGGGTCGTAGTAACCCCGTGGGATAATCGTCTTTTTTATAGCGGAGCTTTTTTGCTCTTGCCAGAGGCAAGCAAGAGCTCCGCTATTCCTTTAGTGAAAGTTTGTTCCCTCAAGTTGTAGCCAATTCTTGAAACGGTCAAAATTCGAGAACACATAGTATGGGAAACGGTTTGATATTTCTTCCCGAAGAATATCCCTCGTATCAATTACAGATTTCTGTGCCTGATAATCATTTGGTAACTTCATCAAAAATACAACGGTGTCTTCCCGAATATCTATGATTGCGCTTCTGATGGACTTATTATGCATTGCGACCGTTGAATTACTTTCATCATCAAATTGCACTTTTCTCAGCAAGAACTTCCTAAGCCGGTAAGTCAGCCAAATCGACTTTCCCCAGTTAATCAACGAATCTCTTGTCAGTCTTGAAATAAGCTCAGGTAGCAGAAGTAGAAACAGTATCAACGCCGTGATTGCCGTTGCACCATCTAGCCATTTCAGACCTATCGACAACCACTTATACAGAAATTGGGTGTATTGAATTAACGACGGGTTTGGTTCGGAATTCAAGTAGTTCACAATAAACCTTAATGGAAGATTGACTACCGCTAACATTGTGAGCAACGTCAAGACATCTGCAAGTATTTTCAGGGTTCGACTAAAATATGACCTTTTCATTTTTAATAAATTCCTTCCTTGTCAAAAAATGTTGGTGTCAGGAGTGGCACAATTTGAAAGGGATGTTCCGAATCAATTACTTGTATCAAACCCGTTCCGATACCTTGGGGGATGACAATTCCTGTCAGATCTACATCAGGGAACAAGAATTGCGTTGTCTTTGAATTGATATTTCCAACTTGTATGAGGACGTTTAACTGTTCCCTAACAGAAATTGGGAGCGCATTGTTATCGAATCTTTGACTTACGAGAAGCAGATGACACTTTGTCGCCCTGCCCAATAGAGAAATCTGAGAAAGTAAGCTGAAAAATGCTTCTTTAATTGGCTTAGCCACTCCTTCACTCAATGCTAGGAGCTCATCTATCACAATCGTGTAGTGTTCAAAATCCGCTTTAGGATTATAATATAGGACTTGTTGCCTTTGCAGAATTAACTCCACGCATTGACTAAGTTCTTCATTCACTGCCGAAACAAAATCAGACTTACTGCGATTTTCACTTGGAAATATCACGCTAACTCCATTATCACGTCCCCATCTACTAGGCAAATCAAATTTCGGGTCGATGATTACAAGATGCGAACTTTGCTTCAAAACAAAAAGCAAGTAAGTGAGCATGTATGATTTTCCAGAACCAGAATTACCTGAGATTGCCATACTCGTAAGTTTATTCAAATTTATCGTGAAATTTTCCATTATGGGCAGTTGATTTAAGGGCAATTCTTTCACAAATCTTTCAATATCTGCAACAAACAACCTTTGAGAAATCCCTTTTTTCCAAGGGAAAAATAGAGCCCTCATAATGTGGATGTCATCCGTGTCAAGTGGAACAAAGTAAGCTCCAGACTGCTTTAGTAGAGTGTACTTTGGAAATAAGGCGGCATTTGCAATTTGAAATATTCTTTGGTATAGCTCATCATCTACAACATAGCTCGCAGGAAGGCGAGGGATGAAGAAAAAGCCCTCATCCGATACTTTTACATCAAACGAATTGGTGTAGGATGTCTCGCCTAAAATCTGCAATGCCATGTTCAGAGCTTGAAGCAAGTATTTTGTCAGCTCTGACTGTTTCATAATTTAACCACTCTTACCCCCTGTTGCACGGAAGTAAACATTTGAACGGATTTCGATTGCTTCGAGATTATCCAATCTGACTTCTGAGAGAAAGGGTGGAAGTGTAGGTTCTTTTTCAAACTTCACTACGAACGGATTAACCCCTTCTTGGACAAAGTATGCTCTGTAACCAACAACTTCGTCAGTACGCTTACCATCAATCCAGTTGTATTGTTTTTCGATTTCAGACGAAACGTTGATAATTGATTTGTTTTCGTCAATGTATAAAGCAGATGTTGCGCCACTATATGAGTTTGCTGTATTCAAATTCTTTCTTTTCATTTGATTTTTCCTCCTTGATAGAGGTGGACTATCAGCAACTAGCCACCCAAGTAAGCCAGAATTGTTTGCAACCAACCTGACCGCCTACCATCAAGATTTGCTGCTCTTGATAAGGATATTAAAGCACTCACAAAGTGTAAGGGTGGGGTGGTAAAAAAATGTTTCAGCAAAAAAGACCCCCACCTTTATAGTGAGAGTCTATACTTTTAGCGTTTGATATGTGATTCTAATCGTTTATCTAGACAAATTGAGCTAATGAATGGAACAAAAACTTTTTCAACAAAAATATCTAATTTCTTTGGTAATTCGATAAATGTTAGTACTTCATTTTTGTACTCTTTAGTCTTTATATCCACCTTTTTCTCATCAACCTCTTCATCCTTTTTAGGTTTATTAGGCTTTCTCTTCATTCTATACACTAACTCATCCTCACGATAATACCCAAGTCTTTCGGCAGATTCAAACTCGAAATAACTAATTTTGTTAAAAGTGAAGTTGATAAATTGGTCAATCAATGCCTCATATTCTTGGTTATATGATTCATCGATTTCTAAAATAGGAACCTGATTTTCTAAATAAAACTTGGTTATCTCGGACTCAGTAGAAAGCGGAATTCCCATCCAAAATTTGGTGTAATCTTTGTATTCTTGAATTTCTAGTAGTAATGTCGTAAAAAAATGTTGAAAATACCCGGAAATATCTTCCCCCCAATAAAGTTCATTTACGTCTGTAAAATCGAGATTCTCTATGATTGCTTCCTGAATTTTTGGAGTAATCAGGTACGGATTGTTTGTTGTCCTTCTGCAGTTTAGTACTCTACTAATTAACTTGCGGTCCTCGGGAAAAAACTGAGATTGGGTATTATATTTTGGGTTATCTGCTTCCCATTTACGATATTTTTCGCCAATTCTTTGTGAAGCCAATTGATAAATCAACTCACAAGTTTTGAGATAGGGTCGTGAATTCACACTTTTCTTCGGCATTTCACTCATCCTCCTCGATCATTACATCAGTATAAGGGTCTGCTACCATCAATAAATCTATCTGTTCATTAGGTTTATGATAGGTCACACCAGACATTGCCATCAATTCAGGGATTGTGTTTTGGCCGTCTTTTGCGGTAAAGAATTTCAGACCGCTAATTTTGACGTTATCGACACCATCTTCAAATTCCATCTCTGCTTGATGGTCTGTCATATAGAGCAACAAGTCCTGCTTCCATAGCTCGCTTACAAATCTATCGCCACTCATGCCTTTTGGTTCAATGAATATTTGGAAGTAAAAGTCACTATCTTCAAGGAACAAGATGAAGTCGGGTTGGAAGCCCTGCAAGTGCATATCTACAATTTCGCCAGCTCGATTGATCCGTGAGCCATACTGATGGAGCTTGAGCTTTTCGCTCTTAGCTGACTCACGGTGCATATTCTCGTCCATGCGGAACAAGTAAACTGCCTTGTTATATTTGGCTTTTAGCTCATTCACATGAGCTTGAATACGTGTGATGAGGTCAAATTCCAACTTGTTGACGATAGCACGGTCATAGACATAGAAGTCCTCAGCCATATCGTAAACTGCAACTTTTTGAGTGGTTTCATTCAAGAGGTTTGCCGTGTCATACTCAGGTACTCGCTTATTATAGTTGGTTAGATACTCACTAATTGGGTAGCCAACAAACCTGCTTGTGCCTCGTTTCTTGACATAGCCAGACTTGAATTTGACTTCGTACTCTTTCAAAAGGTCAATGGTGACTTTCAAAATCTCGTCTGCCGTAATATCTGTTGACTTGTATTCTTTTGGAACGGTCAGGAAAAGTTTCAACTTACTTGCGTTGAGCCAATTTTCTCCATAAATGAAGTCTTTCATGGATTCAAGCAATGGCAGATACTTTTTCAAGTTGTCAAATTGATAAAACTCAAGGTGGTGAATGGCTTTCTTAATATAGCGGTCATCAAACCTATCAACATGGACTTGTTTTGTCTCAGTCAATGCGACTGTTGCTTGATAAGACACTTCACGAGTACCATAATTCAGACTTCTTTGAATGTCCGTCTTGTGTGTGATTCCGTATTTCTGAATGGAATCAAACCAATCATCTGCCACATCCTCAGCTTCGTTATAATAGATTTTTCCTGTCTTATAGGTTTCTGTTTTTTTGAAAGCAGGCTTGAGCTTGATTTCAATCGGTGGATTTTTCTTGTCCTGCCCCGTTGGCAAGTCCATTTGCTTCAATGAGCCTACAAGCTGTTTAAGGTATTGTGGCTCATTCATCGTGTGGTAGTGCAACGTTTCTAGGAACAATTGCTTGTTTGAGCTATCGCCATCAAATCTACGTTGATAGCTTTTTACACCGTCTAATTCAAATGGATAATACCTTGCACCACGCCCAATGAGTTGCGCTTCAACCATTGTGGCATTTTTGTTTGTCGCAGCTTCCTGTTCAATACGAACAATATCATAGAGATTGAGAACATCCCATCCCTCTGTCAGTTTTGCGACCGCAAAAACCACACGATAGAGGTTGTTTGGGCTTTCGAGCGTGTTGAGTGCCTCATACTGCCCCTTTTCAAGCATATTTCCGCTTGTGTCATTAGCATTTAACACGTTTCTCGGGTCAAAGTCTTGCTTAATCTCACGGACGATTTTTGCAAGGTCATCTTCGTTTTTGAGATAGTAGTTGTAAGCCAATTCCAAAGCTGAGCTGTCGTTGCTATCTAGGACTTGTTGGCGCTTGATAAATGCGAGCAAATCCGTAACATTGAGATTTTGAATCAGCTCATTAAAGACCTTGTTGGCTTCCAGTGATATCGCAACTTTTGCTGACTTAAACATAATCACGGGCTTAAATGTTCCTGTGACACCCTCGGCATAAGCACAGTATTTTCTAAACTGCGAAAGCAAGACCGCGTTTAGCATTTTATCTTGGTCGCTTGCGGACGTTTCAATTCGCTTAACCTGCTTGGAATAGCCATCAAACATGAATTGATTCAACGGATAGCGGTAGACCACCTTATCCCGATACTTGTTATATATGACTTCTTTATCAAAATCGACTGTTGCCGTAAATTCAAGGAGGAGATTCTTTTGTTCCTTATCATCACGGGCACGCAAGATTTTGTTAATGGCTGATTCCCAAGTATTTTCAGCTTCCTTCTCTGACTTGGTGCTTGCGGAATAATGGTGTGCTTCATCTGCTAAGACTGCAACAGGTTGGTTTTCATAGTCTGAAAGCCCCATGGTATTTTCTTTCAAGACAAACAGGTCATCCGATACTTTTTGAACCGAAGATAGCTTAATGTAAATGGTGTTGTCTTGTTGGACTCTAGGAAATCGTTCGACTTGCTTAATGAAAATATGCTTGCCGTCGATTTCAATTTTGTCTTGGAACAGGTATTTTTCACTATTTTCGTTGACCAAGTTGTCCTTTGTTTTCATCAAGACTGAGTTGGTATTGACGGTAAACAAGAAGTTGCGATAGCCATGCTCTTGATAAAGGTAGAGGATAAGCCCTGCCATCAAGTCGGTTTTCCCTGAACCTGTCGCCATGTTAAATAAAACGTGTTGAGGGTTTGGTTTAATCTGTGTTTGGGTATAGTGATAATTTCGGATAGCTTTATCCTGATAGGCACGCAAAGTATGAATTAAGTTTGCGTTGATATACTCAGGAATGATATAACCTTGGTGCTGACTGAACAAGTCTTTTTCTGCTTGTTCAGCCTGATCCACAAGAGGAAATTGACGAGCGTTAGCAGGTATTTTCTTTGCTTTTGCCATGCTAGTCACCCCCTTCATAGAAATTCTTGTTGAAGGTGTAATCTTCATCAGAGATTAAGTCACGGACGTTTTTATCGTCAATTTCAGAGTAGTTATAGTAAAGCCCATTTTTATCAAGGAGCTTCACAAGTAGACGCTTGTTTTCGTCAAATCCTTGTAGCCAATCAATCTTGGATAAGTCAGCACGGAAAGAAATATCAGCAGGTTCCATAGTATCTGTTCCTTCTAACATACGATTGTACACGACTTTCAAGTCATCTAATGTTTTTGCATGAATAATATCTTGTAGATAACCCATATTCTTAGGCATTAGTTCTGTATAGACAAATGAACCCCCGCCTTGCCAATTTACATCTTTAGAAATACCACCTTGTTCCCCAGCGATTACTTTTTGTAGTCTTGGTACAGATACTTCGTTAATATAGTCCATTTGTTCAATACCGATAAATCTGCGGTTCATTTTCATCGCGACTGCTTGAGTGGTTGCAGAACCCATGAAAAAATCAAGAACAATATCATTTTCATTTGAACCAATTTGAATGATATCTGAAATCAAATGTTCAGGTTTAGGAAACGAAAATTTTTTCTCTCCAAATAAAGTTTTTAACTGATTTGTACCATTACCACTTGAATATTCGGGACGGTAAAAAACTGACTTTGCTTTTTTAGATGGTAGGTCTCCAAGCTCTGGTCTTTGTTTTTTATAGATAGAGTAACCATCTGTTCCTTTAATGAGGATAACATCATCAATTAACCTCTTCATAGTTTCTCTTTTCCATCTCCACGACACTTCCTGTCCATCTGTTATTGGTAGAAGCTCAAAGTCACTTTCTGATTGTCTTTCAAATTGAATTTTACCAGCGCTACTAATATAAATTGGATAATATAAATTTGGTCGTTTCGTTCTTGGTGCATTTACACCCGTTGCTTTTAAATTAGCCCCTTTTTTAAAGTATCCGACTTCATCCTCTTCCCACTCATCAACTGATTCATCCGTAATAAGTAAATTATTAAACTTCGCAAATGAAGTGTTTTTTACAAAAACTGTCAAATACTCATGTGTCCCTGCAAAACCATATTGGTCTTGATTCCCTTTTAAATTTGAAATCACCGGAACAGTAGAGACAAAGTTACTTGACCCAAAAATATCAGAAGCTAAAATTTTGAGATATGCTTGTTCATTATCGTCTGATTGAATGAAGATTATTCCATCATCTGAAAGTAGGTCATGAGAAATTTCAAGTCTATTTTTCATAAATGCTAACCAAGAGCTATGGCTAAATTTATCGTTGTAAACAAAACTATCATTTTTAGTATTGTAAGGAGGGTCAATATAAATAAGTTTCACTTTACCAGCGTACTTATCCTTGATTGCATGTAAAGCTAGTAAATTATTTCCCTTAATAATTAAGTTATCTTTATCTTCATCAAATTCTGTTACAGCTGACTCACCATTTTCATCGTACTTTTTACTATTTACAAAAACCTTCTTATCAAACAAACGGTCAATCTCGTCTTTCTCAATCACTTCATTCAAAAAAGCATCATCATAACCATCTTCATTATCTTCTTTTGTCATAGAAGCAGTGAGAACACCATCTTTGAACGGGAAGTCTAATACGACATCTTGGCTATCTTGTAAGAACTTCCCTTTTGAAGCTAACCCAACACGATTTTCATATTTGGTGTAGCTTGTGTCCCAGTAATCGTTATAGAGAACGGCTTCTTCAAGTTGTTCAATCTGAAAGAGCTTTTGCCCCGCCACTTCCTTGATGAAATGTTGCTTGATGAAATCTACTTCAAACAACTTGCTCAAAAGTGCTTCATCATAATTTCGTAAATCATCCGTGAGTTTGGAACGGTTCAATACTTCTCCGACAAAATATTTGTCGCCAAAAGATACCAAAGCCGTTTTCAACTCGTCAAAAATTTTCGGTTCAATTTTTGCCATTTTGCTCATCTCCTTAATAGTTTATCTCTTAAATTATAGCATTGAACGCCTTACACGTGTTAGCGAGAATCAAAAGAATCCTCCCACCGACAACCATTCAGTGAGAGGATTTTTGGCGACAGTTTTGGAGACAATTCAAATCATTTTGTGTCTCCGAACGTCACTTGAGTTTTAGCTAAATGCAGTAAAATCAACGTTTCTGGTGTTATAAAGTGTCACTACTTTATTCCCACTCTACTGTTGCAGGTGGTTTACTTGTAATATCGTAGACGATGCGGTTAACGTGGTCCACTTCGTTTACGATACGAACAGAGATTTTTTGCAAGACATCCCAAGGGATACGAGCGAAGTCTGCGGTCATGCCGTCGATTGATGTGATGGCACGGATAGCGATAGTGTAGTCGTAAGTACGACCGTCACCCATAACCCCAACAGAACGAACGCCAGTGTTAACAGTGAAGTATTGCCAAATGTCACGGTCAAGACCTGCTTTAGCGATTTCTTCACGGAGGACGGCATCTGATTCGCGGACAGTTTCCAAGCGTTCTGCAGTGATTTCACCCATGACACGGATAGCCAAACCAGGTCCTGGGAATGGTTGACGCCAAACCACTTCGTCTGGCATACCAAGAGCTGTTCCAAGCGCACGAACTTCGTCTTTGAACAAGGTATTCAATGGCTCGATAAGTTCAAATTGCATGTCTTCTGGAAGACCACCAACGTTGTGGTGTGATTTGATGGTTTGGGCAGTATCTGTACCAGATTCGATGACATCAGTGTATAGTGTTCCTTGTGCAAGGAAATCAACACCTTTTAGCTTGCTTGCTTCATCATCAAAGACGCTAACGAATTCATTTCCGATGATTTTACGTTTTTTCTCTGGGTCTTCTACGCCAGCCAATAAGTCCAAGAAACGTTTTGAAGCGTCAACGCGGATGATGTTAAGTCCGAATTTGCCACCAAGCATTTCCATAACTTGGTCACCTTCGTTTTTACGAAGCAAACCATGGTCAACGAAGATACATGTCAATTGGTCGCCGATAGCGCGTTGAAGAAGGACTCCAACAACAGATGAGTCCACGCCACCAGAAAGTCCTAAAAGCACTTTGCGGTCACCAACTTTTTTGCGAATTTCGTTGATTTGCAAGTCGATGAAATTATCCATTGACCAGTCACCTTTAGCCCCACAAATTTTGAAGGCAAAGTTGCGCAAAATGTCGTTACCATATACAGAGTGACGCACTTCTGGATGGAATTGGATACCGTAGATGTTTTTCTCAGTGTTTTCAATAGCAGCGTAAGGGCAATCAGCCGAATCACCAACCAAGTGGAAACCTGCTGGGATTTCTGTAACGGCATCACCGTGGCTCATCAAAACCGTTTGCTCTTTTGGTGTATCTGCAAAAAGTTTTGATTCTGCTTTTAGGCGAAGTGTTGATTGGCCGTACTCGCTATTACCTGTTTGACCAGCTGGCACTACTTTTCCGCCGAGCTTATCAGTCAATAATTGCATCCCGTAACAGATACCAAGAATTGGAATACCCAATTCAAAAATAGCTTCATCAATACCAAAAGCATTGTCCGCATAAACAGAATTAGGACCACCAGAAAGCACAATTCCGATTGGATTGATTTCACGAACTTCATCGGCTGTGATTTTGTGGCTTCTCAATTCAGAGAACACACCAAATTCACGAATGCGACGTGCGATTAATTGGTTATACTGGCTACCATAATCAAGAACAATGATTTTTTGAACATCAGTCAAAGTAGATTTGTCAGTCATTATTACCCTTTCTATATCGTCGGCAAACCGCCAACAGTAATCATAGCCCATTGTAACATATTTTTTCTTATTTAGCATTATCTATTTTTAGGTAAGAAAAAAACAGAACAGCTAAAAACTGTTCTGTTCGGAGTTAATATGAAAAGGATCGGTATGCTATTAGTATATAAGATGTGGCCCTAAATCACATCCGTCTAAAGTCCTATTTTTTGAAAAAAGAGTTATTTTGTCATGAGGATGTTAGATTTCAGTCAATTGACTCATGTCAAAACATTTGAAAAGTTTTTAAGCGGGCGTTAAGATTATTTGGTTATATTATAAGAAAATCCTAAAACTTTTCTTTTTCATAATCTCCATAGGTGAGGGCTTCTAGAGCTCTTGCTTTTTTATTGTTCCCAAATAACCACAAACAGTCTGCCTTGTCAGTTGCATGTTATATTTCAGAAAAGGTTGTACTTTACGCAAACGGTTGCGTTATTTTATCTTTTTGGTACAATGGAAGAAACAGCTTTTTCTTTTTAGGAGATTTATTTTTATGACAAATGAAACCTTAATGCAGTATTTTGAATGGTATTTGCCTGATGATGGTAAGCACTGGCAAAACTTGGCTGCTGCTGCACCGCAATTAGCTAAAAAAGGGATTACGAAGATGTGGCTTCCGCCTGCCTTTAAGGCAACGCACTCGGCTGATGTGGGGTACGGTGTTTACGATTTGTTTGATTTGGGAGAATTTGAGCAAAAAGGCAGCGTTCGGACTAAATACGGTACCAAGGCTGACTATCTAGCGACTATTAAAAGATTGAAAGATAACGGCATTGAACCTATGGCGGATGTGATTTTGAATCACAAGGCTGCTGCTGACCACACGGAAGTCTTTACCGTGGTGGAGGTGTCGCCTGAGGACCGCACCAAGGTCTTGAGCGAGCCTTTTGAAATTGAGGGTTGGACCAATTTTACCTTTGCAGGTAGAAAGCATAAATACAACGCTTTTGAGTGGCACTGGTACCATTTCACTGGGACTGACTACGATGTCAAGACAGGCAAGACAGGTATTTTTCAGATTCAAGGGGATAACAAAGGTTGGGCGAACCAAAATCTGGTGGATGGTGAAAACGGTAACTACGACTATCTCATGTACGCTGATTTGGACTTTAAACACCCTGAGGTCATTCAAAATATCTACGACTGGGCGGACTGGTTCGTGGAAACGACTGGCATAACAGGTTTTCGTTTGGACGCTATCAAGCACATTGATTCTTTCTTTATGGGGAATTTCATCCGCGATATGAAAGCCAAATACGGCGATGATTTCTATGTCTTTGGGGAATTTTGGAATAGCGATGAACAAGCCAATACGGATTATCTGGAAAGCACGGATTTTCGTTTTGACTTGGTAGATGTGCGACTGCACCACAATTTATTTGACGCGAGCCAATATGAGCAATTCGATTTGCGGACGATTTTTGAGGGAACGCTGGTTAAAAACCACCCTGATTTTGCGGTGACTTTCGTCGATAATCACGATACCCAGCGTGGGCAGGCTTTAGAATCAACGATTGCCGAGTGGTTTAAGCCTGCAGCCTATGCTCTCATTCTCTTGCGACAAACAGGACTTCCTTGTGTTTTTTATGGGGATTATTACGGCATTTCTGGTGAATTTGCCCAAGAGAGCTTTAAAGATGTGATTGACCGCCTACTTCTACTGCGTCAAACGGTGGTTTACGGCGAGGAAGTGGATTATTTTGATGAGGAAAATTGCATCGGCTGGACTTGCCTTGGCGATGACCAGCACCCAAATCCTCTAGCGGTTGTGATTAGCAATGGCAAAGCGACCTCAAAACGCCTTTTTGTTGGGGAAAATTGGGTTGGACAAGCTTTTGAAGATGCCCTATATCACTACCCTTTGCCTGTCACGATTGATGCAGACGGTTATGGGGACTTTCCAGTGGGTGAAAAATCGGTGAGTGCTTGGGTACCACTTGGGGTCTTGTAGGTCCTTTCGCTTAGTGATTGAGGAGGACTTGCCATGAAGGGAAATAACCGTATTTGGTACATTGGCTATGCCCTGTCACTCCTGCTTATTGTAATAATGTTTTGCAATGATTTTTCTAAAACGATGGATATGGCGCTTATCTTTTTGTTTAGTGCGGTTTTTAGCATTTCTTACATTCAGTTTGCTGCACCATAAAATGATGCGAACAGACACAACTTATCGCATCAGCGTCAAGACAGAACGCAATACCTTTATCAAGGAAAAGGCAGGCAGCATTGCTCTGATGATAACCATGATTTTTCTGGGAATTGTCACGGCTTTGCTGATTGCATTGGATTATTTTTTACCAGCTATCATGACAGGGACGCTGATTTTACTGCAACCGATATTGCTCATTCTAATCAGCAATATCCTTGAAAAACAGTATCCTGATAACTAAAAAATACCTCTCTCATGGGAAACATGAGGGAGGTATTTTGGCTTAAAAGGCACTGTCGTGTGCGGTTTGCATTTGGTAATAAACACCTTTTTTCGCCATTAAGGCATGGTGTTTACCGTATTCGACCACATCCCCGTCAACCATAACGAGAATGAAATCCACGTTTTTGATGGTTGATAGACGGTGGGCGATAATAAAGCTGGTGCGTCCTTTCATCAAGGTTTCAAAGGCTTCTTGCACCAAGAGTTCTGTCCGTGTGTCAATTGACGATGTGGCTTCGTCTAAAATCAAAATTTTCGGTGATTTGATAAAGACGCGGGCAATGGTGAGCAATTGGCGTTGTCCCTGTGACAATGAAGCGCCTGCATCAGCCAGATAAGTGTCGTAGCCGTTTGGCAATTGACGGATAAAGAAATCGGCATTGGCAGCCTTAGCTGCTGCGATGACTTCTTCTCTTGTGGCATTTGGATTTCCGTAAGCAATGTTATCATGGACGGTACCAACCTTGAGCCACGTTTCTTGCAAGACCATTCCGATTTGGTGACGTAAGGCCTCCGCGTCGTAATGGGTCATTGGCACGCCGTCTAAGTCAATTGAGCCGCTATTTAACTCGTAGAAACGCATCAAGAGATTGATTAGGGTTGATTTCCCTGCTCCTGTTGGCCCAACAATCGCGACTTTTGAAGCTGGCGGAATAGACAGGTCCAGATGTTTAATCAAGGTTTTTTGGCTGGTATAACCAAAAGAAACGGCTTTGAAATCAATTTGTCCTTTAATGTTTTCAGCGTCCAGCTCTATTTTCACTGGGAGCGGTTCGCTTTTTTCATCCAAAATGCTATACAGACGCTCTGCACAAGCCAAGGTGCTCTGCAATTCTGACAAGACAGATGAAATGTCATTGAAAGGCTTGGTGTATTGGTTGACGTAGTTTAAGAAGGTGGTCAATTCTCCAATCGTGAAGGCACCTGACATGATGCGCAAGGCTCCAACCCCTGACAAGAGGGAATAAATCAAACTATTGATAAAGCGAGTGACTGGGTTCACCGTTGAAGAATAGAAAATAGCCCCTTGAGAATAATCGGCATAAGTATTGTTAATGCCTGTAAATTGCTCGATTGTGGTATTTTGAGCGTTTAAAAGGTGGACCAAACTTTCCTGACGAATCATTTCCTCGATATACTGAGTTTGTTGACCACGTGATTTGGTTTGATTTTGGTACAATTGGTAACTTCTTTGGGCAATAAAACGTGCCAAAAAGAGTGATAAGGGCGTCAAAATCAAGACCAGACCAACCATTAACAAATCAATATCAGCCATAGCCACAATGGTAATGACAATGGTTAAAATACCGATGAAAAATTGATTAAAGACCATTAACAAACCGTTGCTTAATTGTTCAGAATCGGTCGTGACGCGGCTGACGAGGTCGCCAGCACTCTTGCGGTCCAAATAAGCAATGGGCATTTGATTGAGTTTTTCCATGACTTTTTGCCGCAATTGGTAAACGAATTGGAAGGTCAAGCGGTTATAAATCAAAGGATTAACCCACTGAATCAAGGTGTTGAGTCCGACGACGGCAATCATCTTGGCAATAATTGGCAACAACAGTTGAATGGAATTGGGTGATAAAACAACATCAACCGCATCCCCGATGAGAATAGGGAGGTAAACGGTCAAGCTCACTTGCATCAGGGTTCCAATGGTGGCTCCCAAGACCAGCCATCTTTGTGTCAACAAATCTTTGATTAAGCGTTGGGTGGTCTGTGTTTGATAGCGTGCTTTCATCCTAAACCTCCTTCTTCAGAATGTTGTGAGTAATGAATAGCCTGATAAACCTTGTTGTGAGCTAACAAGTCATCATGTGACGCAAAGCCTAATTGCTTGCCTTGGTCTAAGAGCAAGACCTTGTCAGCAGCTTTTAAGCTATTGGTGCGTTGTGAGATGAGAATCAAAGTGGTGTCCTTCAATTCTTCATAAATGGCTGTCAATAGCTTGGCTTCAGTCAAGTAGTCCAAGGCTGATGTGGAATCATCCAAAATCAAGAACGGCGCTTCTTGCACCAAGGCGCGAGCAATGGTCAACCGTTGACGCTGCCCACCTGAGAAATTACGCCCAAAAGCTTCCACCACGGCATCCAATTGCCCTTCTTTTTCTGAAACAAATTCAGTGGCTTGGGCAATATCCAAGGCACGCCAAAGCTGTTCATCGCTAATCTTTTCTTTTAATCCAAAGGTCAGATTAGAACGAATAGTGCCTTGGAACAGCTCTGCTTTTTGCGGCACGACATTGACCCACGAACGCCATTCTTTCAAGGTTTTAGGAGAGTGTTGCTTTTGGAAAATGTTCAAACTTCCCTCTTGTGGGGTGTACAGGTGCGTTAGCAATTCCACCAAGGTTGATTTTCCTGCTCCTGTCCCTCCGATAACCCCGATAAAGGCTCCTGGAGTGATGGCCAGGTTGATATCAGACAAGGCAGGCTCAGCTGCGGATGGGTAAGTGAAACTCATGTCCTTGATGCTAATAGCAAGGTCAGACGTTTTTTGTGGCAATGGGGTATTCAAATTTTCTGACGGCATCTCAAACACTTCGGTCATGCGTTTAGCACTGATGAACGATTGGTTTAGCGATGTGACTAACATGGTCATCTTGAGCAATTCTGTCAAAATCTGCAAGAGATAATTAACCAAGGCAATCAACATCCCTTGTGACAATAAACCTTGTCCGATAGATAGATTTCCCTGCCAAATCACGATAATCAGCGTGCCGTTAACCACGACATAAGTCAAAGGGGTCACTAAGCTAGACAAGTACCCTGCCTTAAGTTGCAAGCGCGTGTAGCCTTGATTAGCAGCAGAGAATTCCTCTTCTTCTTTGTCCACCTGTCCAAAGGCACGGATGACGCGAGCACCTTCTAATTGCTGACGCGTCAGACGCACAATGTGGTCGATAGCCAGACGAATTTTTGCATAAATGGGATTTAGCAAGCGTGACATCACAAAGACCAAGGTAAAGAGAATGACCACCATCAAAACAAAGGCAATGGTCAATTTTGGGCTAATGGTAAAGGCCATGATAATTGACCCAAAGACAATGATAGGTGCGCGTAAAAAGAGGCGTAGAAATTGGTTAATACCTATCTGAATCTGATAAGTATCACTGGTTAGACGTGTAATCAAACTAGAAGCGGTTATGCGATCACGGTCCTCCTTACTCAAACTCATGATTTTCTTAAACAAATCCTGCGTGAGCTGACGGGTGTAGCCGACGGCAGCTTTTGATGAGAAATACTGGGCTGTAATAGCAACGATTACACCTACAATAGCCAAAAAAAAGAGCAAGCCAATCATGGCATACAACTGTGGCTTATTATGGTGGGGAATGATGGTATCAACGATTCTAGCAATAATAATGGGAACTAACAGTTCAAAAGAAGCTTCAAATAATTTAAAAAGGGGCCCCAAGATTGTCTCTTTCAGGTACCCTTTAAAATACTGTCCTAATGCTTTCATTTTCTACTTTCTAAAACATATGTTAAAACAAGCTCATCAACTCAATCAGATAGAGATTGAAATGAACTTCGCGTGAGTAATAGATATTACCACCGTTTTTGTACAATTTTCCTCCAGATATGAGTGCTATAGGGTGGTGGTAAAAATAACTTTCCCCAGTGGTGTTTCCAAGACTGGGAGCAACGACATTTTTGGAATATTCAGTGGCTAATGCAATGGTACTCTTACCACCATGATTAGCAACATAATCAATATAAGCCGTTCCAAAATTGTAGGCTTGCACTGCCGTCCAAACATCCACGCCCTTTTCCTCAGCTAAGGTAAGGTTTTTAGACAAGAGAGTGACGCCCTGACGGATACTGGTTTGGCTATCCGTAATGGAATTGGCAACTCCTGAGGTGCTTTCGCTGGATTGCATAACGTCCCCATCACTGCCCTTGGTTTCCGTGTAAATCATGGCCAAAACCAAGTCAACATTGGCAGTGGTGTCATTGGTCGCCAAAATCTCCTTCACCATAGTTTTATATTGCAAGACATTATGTACGTTGACATAAGTGTCGTGAATTTGAAAGCCAGCAAAGAAAACAAGCCCAAGTATAACCAAACGTCTGATACATTTAAACATTATTTATTTTGAATATCCTCTATATTTTTGATTAGGATGGAATAGGTTCCATTTGGGTTTTGAATAAATTCGACTGACTCGGCATCCTCATAGACATTATTGGGAACAATGAGTTGAATGCCATTTGAAAGTGAGAGTTTCTGATTTTCCAGTTTCTTACTCTGACGCGAATGGTCAATATCTGATAGTTGAATAGGTTCTGGAATACTTTCTTTCAATTCATCCACAAAGGTCAGACGGGCAGTCAGGTTGCTATCAAACAATTGGTCAGCTAACTTTTCAGGCGACAACTCCTCTTCTTCCAAGTTTTTATGGATAGCTGCTTTCATTTTCGATTGAAAAGCAAAGTCATCTTGCTGAAAATTTTCAGCGATTTTCTGAGCAGTCTGTTCCACCATTTTAATGGATTTTTTCACAGATTGTTCAGGCTTAACTTGCAAGAGATTTTCTGAAAAATAATGAGCAAAACTGCCATTATGCTTAATTCGCTTCTCGATAAGATAGTAATTGCGATTTTGACGGTTGACAATCAAGGCCTCATCAGGCACTTGTGCAGCCGTTGGCAGATTGTTTTGCGTGATTTTCAAAGGATTATCATTATCGCTTGAAATATGTATGAAATTTTCTTTCAAAGCAACCCGCAAAAAAGCAAAGTGCTCCATGCCATCCTTGTCAAATTGAATGAAAATGAGGTCATTGACTTTTTGGTTGTCAGACAAGACAAATTCTTCTTTCCAAAGCTGGGCAATCTGAACCGATGATTCCAGCAAATCATCGGTGAGATAGCTCCAAAAGACATTGTCCTTAGAAAAAGTGCCACGCTTGGCTTCGTCTGAAAAGACTTTACTGAGTTTTTTGCGAAAATACTCATCAATTCGCGGCGTCAGAGTCAACGGTTGGTCTGACAAGATTAGGTCAGTGTCGTTGGGTGTGAATTGGTGAATCACAATCCGTTTAATATATAAATCAATCATGTTGGCTGTTTTAAGTGTTCGTTAGTAGAGCGGGAAAGCATCTGTTAGAGCCTTCACGTCCTGACGAACCTCCTCTAAAATAGTTTCGTTTTGGTGATTTTCTAGGGTCTTGACAATCAATTCTGCAATCGTACGTGATTCAGCTTCGCCCATGCCACGACTAGTGATGGCTGGGGTGCCGATGCGAATGCCTGAGGTTTTAAAAGTCGATAAGGTTTCAAATGGAATCGCATTTTTGTTCAAGGTAATATTGACTGATTCCAAAATGTTTTGGGCCACTTTGCCATTTTCAACGACCTTCGTCACGTCAACAAGAAAGACGTGGTTGTCTGTTCCTCCTGAAATGACGCGGAAATTTGGGTGTTGGGTAAAAACCTCTGCCATAGCGGCAGCATTTTTCACCACCTGCTCACCGTAAGTTGTGAAAGCAGGGTCCAGGGCTTCTTTGAAGGCAACGGCTTTTCCAGCAATGACGTGCATCAAGGGTCCACCTTGCAAGCCAGGAAAGACCGCAGAATTAATCTTCTTAGATAGGGCTTCATCATTGGTTAAAATCAAGCCACCACGAGGCCCACGTAGGGTTTTGTGGGTTGTGCTTGTTGTGATGTGGGCATAAGGAACAGGGCTTGGGTGATGACCTGAAGCGACTAACCCCGCAATGTGCGCCATATCCACCATCAAATAAGCCCCAACGCTATCAGCAATGTCACGGAAACGTTTGAAATCAATGATGCGAGAATAAGCTGACGCTCCTGCAACGATGAGTTTTGGCTGGGTTTTCAGCGCTAATTGAGCTAAAGCATCGTAGTCAATGCATTCAGTGACGGGGTCCACGGTGTATGACACAAAGTGATAAGTTTTTCCTGAAAAGCTAACGGGTGCTCCGTGCGTTAGATGCCCACCAGCCGCCAAATCCATGCCCAAAACAGTATCGCCAGGTTGGATTAAAGCCATGTAGGCAGCGGCATTGGCTTGACTTCCTGAGTGCGGTTGAACATTGGCAAATGCAGCACCAAAGAGTTCTTTTGCACGGTCAATGGCAAGGTTTTCGACCACGTTCACGCAGTCTGTTCCCCCGTAGTAGCGTTTACCTGGGTAACCTTCAGCGTATTTATTGGTCAAAACGCTACCTTGTGCTGCCATGACAGCTTTTGACACCACATTTTCAGAGGCGATGAGTTCAATGTTGTTTTGTTGGCGAACTTCTTCAGCGTGCACGGCAGCCCAGAGTTCTTGGTCAAATGCTTCGTAGTTTTCCTTGTCAAAAATCATAACCTGATCTCCTTTTTGATAAGTCCAAGTGACACCCTTGTCGTCAAGTCTGTCAAAGCCAAAACATTATGAGAAGAATTCCCCCTAAAAACCTAATTGGATTCAAACGATAATTCAGGTGCCACAGCAAATAATTCCGCCTTGGTAATGGCACCTTGGCGCAAAATTCGAGCTGTTTCTCCAGATAAATCTAAAATAGTTGAATCCACGCCTGTTAGGGCAGCATCATCTGCCAGCCCTGTCACCTCGTTGTTGAACTGGGTTTTAATATCAGCAAAGATTTTCCCACTTTCTCGCCCAGAGATATTGGCAGAAGGACCAATTAAAGGCCCTGTTTGCTGAATCAATTCCAAGGTTTTTGGGTGATTGGGAATTCGAAAACCAATTGTTGATAAGCCAGAATTGATCCAAGCTGGCACACGGTCATTGGCCTGTAAAATAATGGTCAAAGGACCAGGTAAAAAAGCCTCGTAAAGTGTTTTGAGGTAGCTGGGTTGATTTTTTGAAAACGCTAAAATGGTTTCCAAATCAGCCACATTAAGATTCATCGCCTTGTCTTTTGGACGACGTTTGAGTTGGTAAACGTGCTCAACTGCTGCTTCGTTCATGGCTTGCGCAAATAGTCCGTAAACCGTTTCTGTCGGCAAAATCACCGCTCCGCCATTTTCTAAAATCTCTTTTAAATTAGCCATTATCCATCACGACCATTCTATCTTTTCCAAATACATCTTGTAATACCCGCACGCGCTTGCCAGGAAAATGCTGCTCCAGCAAGTTTCGCAAACCGTCACCTTGCTTATACCCAATTTCAAAATAAAGCTTTCCTTGCTCGGTTAGGTAGTTGCTAGCTTCTTCGATAATCCGACGGTAAATAGCAAAACCATCTTCGTCTGCAAACAAAGCCAAATGCGGCTCTGAGGCCAAAACATTCACACCCACTTCATCCTTATCGTCAAAGGCGATATAAGGCGGATTGGAAACAATGATATCAAATGTTCCTGTCAGATTGCTAAATACATCAGATTGCACCCAATCAATCTTGACTTGGTGTTTCCCCCCATTGTCACGCGCTAGGTTTAAGGCATCTATTGAAATATCAGACGCTGTCACTTGCCAATCTGTCCGCGCAGCCTTGAGTGAAATGGCAATCGCCCCGCTACCTGTACCGATATCTAAAACACGTTTATCTGCTCCGCTATTTTCCTTTAAAATCAACTCAACCAATTCTTCGGTTTCTGGTCGCGGAATCAAAACGCGCTCATCCACGGCTAAAGCTAAATCGCGGAAATAAGCCGTACCTGTGATGTATTGAGGGGAGCGGTGCTGGCTTAGTTGGGACATAATCCCTGCCAACACTTGCTCGTCCTCGGACGTCACAGATTGATTTTGATGTAAAATGTAATCCAGCAAAGTCCAGCCTTTGATGTCACGAAAAACGTAAGCAAGGTTTTCGGGGGCTTCGCCAAGGTTTTGTAACTGTTTTTCTAATTGGCTGATGGTTTCAGCGTAATTCATTATTGATTCAACTCTTCTAATTTCTTGGTTTGGTCAAAGAGAATCAAGGCGTCAATGATTTCGTCCAATTTTCCTGACAAAATGCTATCCAATTTTTGCAAGGTCAAACCGATACGGTGGTCTGTCACACGGTTTTGTGGGAAATTATAGGTACGAATACGTTCTGAACGGTCACCAGTACCGATGGTTGATTTACGTTCGGCGTCTTGTTCGTTTTGAGCGATTTGGGCAAAGTGGTCAGCCACGCGCGCACGAATAATTTTCATGGCTTTGTCGCGGTTCTTTTGTTGGGTACGTTCTTCTTGCATTTCCACTTTAATACCTGTTGGAATGTGGACCATACGAACGGCTGTCGCTACTTTGTTGACGTTTTGTCCACCAGCACCTGAGGCATGGTAGATATCCACGCGCAAGTCTTTTGGATCAATTTCGTATTCGACTTCTTCTACTTCAGGCATAACCAAGACGGTCGCTGTTGAGGTGTGAACACGCCCTTGGCTTTCTGTTACAGGAACACGTTGCACACGGTGGGCACCTGATTCGTATTTCAATTTAGAGTAAACCGATTGACCAGATACCATGACCACTACTTCTTTGATACCGCCGACACCGTTGTAAGAAGCTTCCATGACATCAAATTTCCAACCTTGGCTTTCAGCGTATTTTTGATACATTTGCAATAAGTCACCAGCAAAAAGAGCTGCTTCGTCCCCGCCTGCTGCTCCGCGAATTTCCAAGATGATGTTTTTATCATCGTTTGGATCTTTTGGCAAGAGCAAAATCTTCAATTTTTCTTCGTATTCTTCCTTGGCAGCTTTTGACTCTTTGAGTTCTTCTTTGGCCATTTCTTCCAATTCAGGATCGCCACCAGCGTCTTTAATCATTTCTTCAGCGTCTTCGATGTTTTGAAGAATTTGCTTGTATTCGCGGTAAGCTGTCACGGTATCGCGGGTATTAGCTTCTTCGCGTGACAATTCCATAAAACGTTTGGTGTCGCTAACGACCTCAGGGTCACTAAGCAATTCTCCCAATTCTTCATAACGGTCTTCAACCGCTTGTAGCTGATCGTAAATGTTCATTGTTTTTTATTACCCTCTCTTTTTCCAGTTTTACTTGTCTGTTGGCATCATCGGATTGAAATAATGCTTGCGGCAGACAGGTATATAGGTTTCATTACCACCAATTTGAATCTGATCGCCCTCGTACACAGGCTTACCATTTTCCGTACGCAAGACCATCGTTGCTTTTTTAGAACAAAATTGGCAAATGGTTTTAATCTCGTCAATCTTATCTGCCATAAGCAAAAGATAACGTGAGCCTTCAAATAACTCATTTTGAAAATCATTTTTCAAACCAAAAGCCATAACAGGAATGCCTAACTCATCCACAACACGCGCTAAATCATAAACGTGTTGTTTGTTTAAAAACTGACACTCATCAATCAGCACACAATAAGGTGTGAAAGGCAAAGCTTGTACAAAAGCAAAAATATCCATCTCTTCTGTGATAGCTACTGCCTCACGACGCATACCAATACGGCTAGAAACAATCCCGTACCCATCACGCGTATCCAGTGCCGATGTCATAATCACAACAGGCTTGCCTTGTTCTTCATAGTTGTGAGCCACTTTTAAAATTTCAATGGTCTTACCAGAATTCATGGTTCCGTATTTATAATAGAGTTGAGCCAAGAATAAGATCCTACCTTCTATTAATATTCTCCTATTTTACCATAAATACAACTTTTCGTATATGGGTACTATTTTGACTTCCAGATGAAAAGGCATTTTAACAATAAAAACGCACCTTCCTCGATTAAGAGTCTGGGTGCTAAATTATCGTCTTATTGAGGTTTTGAGTCATTATCGCCAGCGTATAGTGCAATGAAAATCGATAGCATTGCCACGATAAACATAGGTTTCATTTATTCTACCTCTATATGTATTCTTTACATGTGAGCGAATGTCGCTTTTTCTTTTATCTACACCTTCATTATACCATTTGTTTCTGAATTTTTGTGCAAAATATGCTACAATACTGATATTACTAAATGTTAAGGAGAGGTATCATGCCATTTGTCAAAATTGATTTGTTTGAAGGTCGTACGGAAGAACAAAAAATTGAATTAGCTCGTGAAGTAACTGAGGTGGTTTCTCGTGTTGCTAAAGCACCAAAAGAAGCTATTCATGTCTTTATTAACGATATGCCTGAGGGAACTTACTACCCACACGGCGAAATGAAAAAGAAAAACTAAGCCAAAAAGCTAGACGATTTGTTCTAGCTTTTTTCTTTGGATGCTACTGCTTTTTGATAGGCAATCTGATGACGGTTTTCCATTTATCAGGAGCAACTCTTCTAGCATCTGACAGATAGATTTCATGGTGACGTCGCTCATCCGTCAAATCCGTGACATAGCCATTCTCAGTAAGAAACTCTTGCATTAACGCGATGGTTTTTGGTTCATCGTCAAATGGTCCCTGATGCATGATTTGAACGCATAAGCCCTCATCAAGCGTCAGCCATTCAACAGGCGAACAATCCAACTTTTTCTTTTTGCTTGCTGTGGCGATAGTCCAATCGAGGTCTTTTGGTGTGACAAAATCAGGCAAACGAATAAGGGAAATCCAGTGAAAAGCAGACTTGTCTTTATAATTGATATCACCACCTCTGTCTTGCCACCAAAGTCCTTCTAGTGGTGGAACGACGTACTCAAAAAAGCCTTCCATGTGGTAGTCGGTTTTGTAGCTCATTTTCAAGGTATAAGCTACTGAATAAAGCAACTGAATAGCTTGCTGGTAAGCTCCGCCTGTTTCGTTAGGATCGCCCTTTCCTCGAACGGCAATATAATGTGCCTTTGGCACCTCAACGATTTCTGGTTTGTTTTTAGGTTTGTAAAACATCTTGTATTCTTTTTTAAAATCAAAAGCCATGGCACCCTCCTTTTGACATAGTATAACAAATAATGATATCGCTTTCAATATGTGGTATAATAGAGTGAAGTTTACGGGAGGTATGGCTATGAAACGGGAATTAGGAATAGCAAGGTATGGTTTGGCCTGTTGCTTATGTTCAGAAAATGTGACCTATCAGGGCTGCCATTCAAACCAATGCCCTGGAAGTACGACTTGCATCAATCGTAACTGCTCCATGGAAAAACAATTGTCCCACTGCTACCAATGTTCGCAAGAGTGTCGAAAAGGCCTACTTGGTAAGATAAAGCCCTATGCTTTTACCCTGTTCATGAAACAATATGGCGAAGAAAAATTGTTGGACTGTTTGGAAGCCAATGAAAAAAGAGGCATTGTTTACCACCGTGATGGCATCTATGGTGACTACGATGATTTTGACGATGTGGGCCAGCTTATCCAATTTATCTTAACTGGTGAGCGTCAGCCTTAAAATGAAAACCAGCCCTTGAAGAGCTGGTTTTTTAAGCTTATTTTGTTTGTGTTTTACCATTTAATACGAGGTTTAGCACAACGGCTAAAAGCGTAGCAATAACAATACCGTTGGTTAAGAACATTTGTAGAGTTGTTGGTAGGCTATCAAAGAGATTCGTTCCGTTAAAACCTACACCACAGGCAATGGAAACGGCAGCGATGATGAAGTTGTGCTCGTTGTGTTCAAAGTCCACTTGGTGCAGCATTTGAATCCCTTGAAGAGCAACCATACCAAAGAGGACAATCATCGCACCACCAAGCACAGGACTTGGAATCATTTGTGCCATGGCTCCAAATTTAGGAAGCAATCCCAAAATCACAAGGAACAAAGCTGTGTAGTAAATCGGGCGACGTGTCTTGATACCTGAAATGCGTACCAAACCAACGTTTTGTGAAAAACCAGTGTATGGGAAGGTATTGAAAATTCCACCTAGAAGGACGGCAAAACCTTCTGCACGGTAACCATTACGCAAGCGTTGGCTGTCAATCTTATCCCCTGTCAAATCTGCAAGTGCGAGGTAAACACCTGTTGATTCAACCATTGAAACCGTCGCGATGATACACATCATGACAATAGAGGTGATTTCAAATTTTGGCATACCAAAGTAAAATGGTTGTGGAACATGAACCAGCGGAGCTTCTACCACAGCAGAAGTATCTACCAAGCCCATGAAAGCCGCAATAACGGTTCCGCCAATCAAACCAATCAAGATAGCAATAGATTTCAAGAAACCTTTGGCAAAAATATTAACGGATAAGACAATAGCGATGGTTATCAAGGCTAAAATCATTGACTGTGCTGTTGGCGAGTCAATGTTATCTCCCATATTTCCCATAGCAACAGGAATCAAGGTCAAACCAATGGTTGTGATAACCGAACCTGTCACGACTGGCGGGAAGAAAGCCGCGATTTTTGAGAAAATGCCAGCAATCACCATAACGTAAATTCCTGAGGCAATCAAAGCACCAAACATATAAGCTGAGCCTTGGTTTGCACCGATAATAGACAAAGGTGCGACTGACTGGAAGGCACATCCCAAAACAACGGGCAAACCTACCCCAAAATGCTTACGCAATTGCAGTTGCAAGAAAGTCGCTACCCCACACATGGCACGATTGGCTGTGATGGGGTAGATCAGTTGTTTTATTGTAACATTTATTGTAATTATTGCAAGATGCTCATTAAATCAGTCATCTGACAGATTAGAACAAACCGATAGCTGTTCCGTCTTCTGCCACGTCCATATTAAGAGCGGCTGGTTTCTTAGGCAAACCAGGCATGGTCATCACATCTCCTGTCAAGGCAACGATGAACCCCGCACCTGTTTTCGGTACAAATTCGCGGATAGTGATATCAAAGCCTTCTGGAGCCCCTAAAAGCGTAGGGTTGTCAGAGAAACTGTATTGTGTTTTCGCCATACATACTGGCAATTTATCCCAGCCAAATTGGGCAAATTGTTTCAATTGCGTTTGTGCTTTTTTGCCAAAGATAACTTTGTTACCACCGTAAATTTCAGTAACGATTTTAGTGATTTTTTCTTCAAGAGAATCGTTGTCTGAGTAAAGGCGTTTGTAGTCAGCATTGCCATTTTCAACAGCATTAACAACGGCATTTGCAAGGTCAATACCACCGTCAGCACCGTTTGCCCAAACGCTAGCCAATTCAACAGGCACGTTGATTTCGGCACAAAGTTCTTTAAGAGCAGCAATTTCAGCTTCAGTATCTGCTACAAATTCATTGATAGCAACAACGGCAGGGATACCAAATTTACGAACGTTTTCCACGTGACGTTTAAGGTTGGCAAAACCAGCACGAACAGCATCGACATTTTCTTCAGCTAAATCTGTTTTCGCTACGCCACCATGCATTTTAAGAGCACGAATAGTGGCCACAATCACAACGGCGTCAGGTGTTGTTGGAAGATTTGGTGTTTTAATATCAAGGAATTTTTCAGCCCCAAGATCTGCACCAAATCCAGCTTCTGTGATGGTATAATCTGCTAGACGAAGTGCTGTGCTTGTTGCCAAAACAGAGTTACATCCATGTGCGATATTGGCAAATGGTCCACCATGAACGAGGGCAGGTGTGCCATAAATGGTTTGCACAAGATTTGGTTTAATAGCGTCTTTAAGGATAAGCGTCAAAGCACCTTCAACCTTCAAATCACGAACGTAAACAGGTGTACGGTCATAGCGGTAAGCTACCACGATATTGGCAAGGCGTTCTTTCAAGTCATTGATGTCAGTTGCCAGACACAAAATGGCCATGATTTCAGACGCAACAGTGATATCAAAACCGTCCTCACGTGGGATACCATTAACTGGGCTACCAAGACCAATGGTTACATGACGAAGGGCACGGTCATTAAGGTCAACCACACGCTTCCAGATAATACGACGTTGGTCAATACCAAGTTCATTACCTTGGTGAAGGTGGTTATCAATGATAGCTGAAAGGGCATTATTAGCTGTTGTAATGGCGTGCATATCCCCAGTAAAATGAAGGTTAATGTCTTCCATTGGAAGAACTTGGGCATAACCACCACCTGCTGCTCCCCCTTTAATCCCCATAACAGGACCAAGAGATGGTTCACGCAAGGCAATCATAGTTTTCTTGCCAATTTTATTTAAGGCATCTGCTAGACCAATGGACATGGTTGATTTTCCTTCACCGGCAGGTGTCGGGTTAATAGCTGTCACAAGGACAAGCTTACCAGGTTTATTGTTTTGAACAGCTGCAATTTTATCAAAAGATAGTTTCGCTTTGTATTTACCATAGAGTTCAATATCGTCGAACGTAATCCCAACTTTTTCGACAATTTCAGTAATAGGTTTTAGTTCAACACTTTGTGCAATTTCGATATCAGATTTCACAAGATTCTCCTCTAAATTATAAGTGATAGCTTTATTATATCACATTTTATAAAAAACGCACGTTTTTATTCATAGTTTTATAAATGTTCGTATTTTATTCGATGGTTTTACTTTAGAAAGGCAGCAACAAGCCTATTCTAGCTTATGGTAAATCGTTTACGAAAAAAATTTTTTTGTGTAAAATGAGAACATGAAGATTTTAATTACATCTGGTGGAACCACCGAAAATATTGATGCCGTTCGTGGTATTACCAATCATGCCACTGGGACTCTTGGCAAGGAAGTTGCTGAGTGCTTTTTGGCGCAAGGGCATGATGTGACATTGGTGACGACACAAAGAGCGGTCAAACCCAAGAAACATTCCAAGCTCAAAATCATCTTGGTCGAAACGGTGGCTGATTTAATCGCGGAACTTGAACCCTTAGTGAAAACGCATGATGCTATCATCCATAGCATGGCGGTATCTGACTACACCCCTGTTTACATGACGGACCTTGAGGAAGTGGAAAAAGCACCAGCCGTCAAAGATTTGCTTCATAAAAGCAACACAAGTGCCAAAATTTCCTCTCAACAAGATTACCAAGTGCTTTTTCTCAAAAAAACACCAAAGGTGATTTCCCTAATCAAGCAATGGAATCCTGATATTATGTTAATCGGCTTCAAACTCTTGGTGGGAGTGCCAAAGGAGGAATTGTTAGCTGTTGCTAGACGCAGTTTAGCGACCAATCAAGCCCACTATATCGTCGCAAATGACCTCACCACAATAGATGATAATCAGCACTTGGCTTATTTAGTGGGGAAAGATGACGTGGTTGTCGCTAAGACCAAGAAAGCAATTGCCGAGCTGATTTTGGAAAGGGTAACACATGACTAAAACTGTATTATTAGCCGTTTCAGGCAGTATCGCCGCTTATAAAGCAGCTGATTTAACCAATCAATTCACTAAAGCAGGATTGAACGTTCGGATTTTGATGACACCTGCTGCTACTCAATTTATCACCCCTTTAACCTTGCAGGTGCTTTCTAAAAATCCCGTCACCCTTGATGTGATGAAGGAAGAAGATGCTCAAACCATCAATCATATTGATTTAGCCAAGGAAGCGGATGTCTTTTTGATTGCCCCTGCTTCTGCTAATACCATCGCCAAACTCTCTTATGGCATGGCAGATAACATCGTGACCACAACAGCTTTAGCCTTGCCAGCTGACACGCCTAAACTCATTGCACCTGCTATGAATACCAATATGTACAATAATCCCATGACCAAACGCAATATTGAGCAGCTTATTCAGGCAGGTTATCAGAAAATCGAACCTCGTTCAACGCGACTGGCCTGCGGTGATGTCGGTAAGGGGGCTTTGGCAGATTTGGAAACAATTATTGAATCAGTGTTAAAAGTTTGTAAAAATCACGAATAATGGTAACGGATACACTTGTCAACACTAGCCCAAACCTGTATAATGGGTTAAAGTCTTTTCAAAGACTCAACGCATTTATTCTCGGCTTTTGGATTTAGGAGGAACCATGAAAAAAAGACAATCCGCATCGGATATTGCCGTTATCGCCATTTTCTTTGCAATTATGCTCGTTATTCATTTCTTGACTAGTTTGGTGTTTAACCTGTGGCCTGTCCCAATTAAACCCACGCTGATTCAGATTCCTGTTATCGTGGCTTCTATCATGTATGGTTCGCGTATTGGTGCTATTTTAGGTGGTCTGATGGGGATTATCAGTGTGACGGTCAATACCATCACGCTGATGCCGACAAGCTACCTCTTTTCTCCCTTTGTTGAAAATGGGAATCTTGCCTCACTTGTGATTGCTATGGTGCCCCGTATTTTAATCGGTATCACCCCTTATTACGTTTACAAATGGTGGCACAGTAGAGCTGGTCTGGTAGTAGCTGGAGCAGTCGGTTCAATGACCAATACTATCTTTGTATTGGGTGGCGTTTTCTTTATCTTTTCAAATGTGTATAATGGTGACATAAAAGCCTTATTAGCAGCTGTTTTTGGAACCAATGCCATTGCAGAAATGATTGCCTCTGCTATTTTAACCGCTGCAGTCGTTCCTGTCCTTGAAAAGCAAAGACGCTAATAGATACTAGAAAGTTAGGAGTTCTCTCCGGCTCTATAATTTCTGTAGTGGGTAAATCCACCATGGAAATTATGGAGCCTTTTTGAGTATATACAAAAAGTCCCATATGACCTATAATGAAAAGCGACTAAACAACTCATTAGAAAGACTCATATGGAACAACTAAATCTTATCACAAATTTTCTCAGAATTAAAGACAAAAATATCACTATCACTGATGAGTATGATATGGGGACTCACTTAGAACTCCACGGTCACTTGGACTACACAGCCCCTAAATGCCCAAAATGCAAGGGACAAATGGCTAAGTACGACTACCAGAAAGCCTCTAAGATTCCCTACCTAGAAACAGCTGGCTACCCTTTACTTATCCGTCTTCGAAAGCGTCGTTTCAAGTGTAAAGAGTGCGGAAAAATGGCGGTCGCTGAAACTCCTCTTGTCAAGAAAAACCACCAAATCTCTGTCGCTGTTAACCAGAAGATCGCTCAAT
>SKEE01000205.1_pt1 | contig 70592 bp, 49 predicted proteins | sample 4826661 | NCBI WGS metagenome assembly SKEE01 (sample SAMN11008817, study PRJNA524170) | human gut metagenome | biome: Human fecal sample; material: Feces; isolation source: fecal sample from pouch patient p20 | host: Homo sapiens | place: Israel: Tel-Aviv | collected 2016-11-14
GGTCATGGCCCAGGTGAGACGCCCGGTCCCTTTCCGAACCCGGAAGCTAAGGCCTGGCTGCGGCGATGGTACTGCACTCGAGAGGGTGTGGGAGAGTAGCGCGCCGCCGCATTGAATTTAGGAATATGAGGATCCCCGGTGGAGCTTGGCTCCCGGGGATCTTTTCGTATTTCCGGGCGGATGATCGCCATTCCAATTAACCGCCCGGCATGGCAGGACGGCGGCTTGGCAAAGCCGGACCAGAAAAGGGAAGGCCGGGAACGGCCGCGAATCCGTGCCATGGTCCATTGCACGAAACGATAGTACGGCAACGCAAGATGACGAGAACATCTCCATCAATCTTATTTTTTATCTGCTTGCGTTCCGGTCTTCGGGGTTACGGGCCTTCCCGGCGGGAGGATCGTTCTGGCCACTGAAAGTTCCAGTACGCCGACAGATCTCAGGAATGTTAAGGGACCTTCTTGCGCTTATCCGATGGTTGAATAGACTGAAGAACTATGCATTATTTCGTACCCAAACGCTGTGTCGAATCGAACAAAATCATGTATCACGACAAAGCAACAGCTCAGCAGGCCGCTGACCAAAGTTGGCGTGAACGCGGCACCGAACTTTGGGTATATCGGTGCGAATTCTGCGGAACCTGGCATCTCACGCATCGCGATCCACAATCCAGCTATACGTATGTTCCATTTAATCAGCAGATTAAACCGCATTCCCGCAAAAAAGGCTACAAACCACGTCGTAAGTAGCCGTACCGTCCTGATTCCTCCACTCGCTGGAGGAATCAGTCCTCTTGCACGTCTTTAAGCGTCTGAAAACCTCCACCCACTGGAAGAAAACCCCAGCCTACAAGCCTTGTAGCGTCCTAATCTTTCCACCGACTGGAGGTTTATGGACGTTTAGAGGTCTGTAGGCGGGGGTTTCTTCCACCGACTGGAGGAATCACCCCGCTCTCCTGCTTCCTAGCGTCCCGATTTTTCCAGTGAGTGGGATTTTGGGACTCCCAGAGACTGTGAGCGGGATGATTGTTCCACTGACTGGAAGTTTTGCTCGGGCGGAGCGCATGGGGGCAGTTCGTCGAAGCCGTAGTTTCGTTAGCGTTCGAGGCGGAAGCCTTGGCGCTTGGCGTTTGGAGCCACGGTCTTGCTGGTCACACCGGAATCGACCGCATTTGATGCGATCTGATCGCTGAACGTATCAACCGGGCATTCAGTATTGCGCAAATCGTAATACTGATGCACTTCCTCGTCGAAATCCCGCAAACCGGCAAGCAACGTCTCATTGTTCGACGGATACTCATTCTCAAAGAACTGCATGGAACGTGGCATACGCGGCTTGAGTGCAGGATCCTGATCGGGCTTGCCGATCGCAAGTCCCAGCACGGGGTACGTGTATTCCGGAAGATTCAGCAGATCAATCAAAGCTGAAACATCGTTAAGCAGCGAGCCGAGAATCACGCAACCAAGGCCGAGCGAATAAGCGGCAGTTTCCATTGCACGAAGTGCCAAAACTGCGTCATTCTGCGCCTGAGTGTAACGATAGCTGCCATTCAACGTAAACTCGTCGGAAGCGGTCTCAACGCCCTTGGAAGCTGCGATGGCCGCATTGCGATGCTCATCAAGCACAAACACGTACAGCAGTGGCGCGGTCGCGATATATGGCTGCCCACCGATTTCGGCAAGACGCTTCTTTGTGGCCGGATCGGTGATGCGGATTGCCGACCAGTCGTTTAGGAATTGGCTGCTTGCGGCGTGCTGGGCCACGGTTTCGAGCGTTTCGACGATATCGTTGCTCAGCGGCTTCGGCTTGAATTTACGGATTGAACGACGCTCCAGTAGAGTGTCAACGGTTGCATTATGCAGAATATTGCTCATGTTGCCTATTTTTATCCTATCCGCGTAATTACGCAAGCAATTTCGCCCACAAGCGCACTCTTTCCAATCACAGTTTTGCGCAGTTTCGTGCAGTTCCAATCGTGGCTTCAATTACAGATTTGAATCGCAAACTGCGAAATGCGGAAGTTGGAGTGGATTGTTTGGGGATTCGGTGGGACTTGCTTTTATTTGCAAATCCAGCGGATTTCGCAGTTCTAGCGGATTTCGCGTGTTTGTCGTGAGTGTCGGCGGTCGACCAGCGCCTGTGATCCACGGTCGGACAGTTGCGACACTAGCGCGCCGAAACCTGCAGAAGCTACGCCGAATACTAGACTCAGTGCCAGTTCCTTGCGCTTGTCGGTGGTGCCGTCCGGTAACACGGCTTTGCGACCGACCGACTTGCGCCATGCCAGTTCGAACAGTTTGCCGAACACGAGTCCGGCCAGTGCGGGGGCGGCCGCCTTGAACATCTTGTCGCAAAGATCGTCGGGATCGTTGATTCGCTGTTCGCGCAAGGCGTTCACTTTCTCGTCGACGTTGTGCAGTGACGCTACGATGCGGTCTGCGTTGGATTCCTGGTCAGGCATTTCACTCATGGTTTCCAGTGTAAACCGTGCCGTCGGATTTCGGTTGGATTTCGTTGGCGCGTGCGTGCGTTGCGAAGCGCTTAAGACACATGGTGGAAGATTGCTGGTGAAACGCTTTTCGTCGGCTAGAGTAGGAGTATGACAGATACTCAAGTCGGAAGCAAGGATGCTTCTTCAATCGCGCCCGGCCGTCTGGTTCTGCTGCGTCATGGCCAGACTGTGTGGAGCGAATCGGGTCAGCATACTGGCCGCACCAATATTCCGTTGACCGATACCGGTTGCGAGCAGGCCCGTGCGGCGGGCGAGCGTCTTCGTGAGGCGTTCCCTCAAGGGTTCGAGCCGGGCTGCATGTTCGCAAGCCCCCTGCGCCGCGCCCAGCAGACTGCGCAACTGGCTGGTTATGGCGATTTCAAAGTGCTTGACGAGATCGCGGAATGGGATTACGGCCGTGCCGAAGGGCGTACACGCCAGGAGGTGAGCGAGGCCGGTGGGTTTCAATGGGATGTATGGCGTGACGGTCCGCGTTCTCTTCCTGAATCGTTGGAAGGTGACTGGGTTGAGACGTTGCCAAGCGGCGAGCAGGTTCCGGTGCACAATGGCCCGGGCGAGACGGTTGAGGAGGCTGCCGCGCGCACCCGCGATGCGATCGACGCGGTGATGCCGCTGCTCAATGCCGGTCATGACGTGCTGTTGGTGGCGCACGCGCATGTGTTGCGCATCCTCACCTCGCAGTGGCTGGACGTCGATCCGCATTTCGCGCGTTTGCTGCGTCTCGACACCGCGCATTATTGCGTGCTGAGCCAATATAAGGGAGACAATGTTATCGAGCATTGGAATTGCTAGGCGCATTGCGCTGGGCTGAACGTCGGTAGTTTGACATCGTTTACAAACTGCCGACGTTTTTTGTTGCCGTAAGGCGTCAAGTTTGCGATTTACTGCGATTGTTGCCGTATGATATGGAGGGTGTGTCGCAAACGGTTTCATAAAGATGATATGGTGAAAACCGTTGAAAATAAAGGTTTTTGAGAAAAACTTGCGATCGTGAAATCGCCCTAAAAATTGTTTTTTCTGCTTACGTTTGCAAAAATGAGAGAAATGCGGCACAATAGTGCATGTCAGGAATCGTGAGGAAGCGATTTCACAGGATGTTGACCAGCGAGGTGCTGGGAAACAGGAATGGAAGAGAAAGGTTCGATGATGAATCGTACTATTAAGGCAGCAGTTGGAATGGTCGCCATCGCGGCAATGTCCGTAGGCACGTTGGGTGCTTGCGGATCGAGCTCCAGCTCCGACAACGGCAAGGGCAAGGTCTATTACCTGAACTTCAAGCCGGAATCCAACGACGAATGGCAGAAGCTGGCCAAGGATTACACCAAGGAAACCGGTGTCGAGGTCAAGGTTCAGACTGCTGCTTCCGGCACCTACGAGCAGACTCTGAAGTCCGAGATTGCCAAGTCCGAAGCCCCGACCCTGTTCCAGGTCAACGGTCCGGTCGGCTATCAGAACTGGAAGTCCTACACTGATGACATGACGGACACCGAGCCGTACAAGCAGCTCATCAACAAGGACGTCGCCCTCAAGGATGGGAGCAAGGTCGTTGGCGTTCCATACGCTATGGAGACCTATGGCCTGATTTACAACAAGGATCTGCTGGCCAAGTACATCGCTACCGATGGCGCCAAGATCAAGGACGTCAAGGATATCGACAATTTCGATACCCTGAAGGCTGTGGCTGATGACATCCAGGCCAAGAAGGACCAGCTCGGCGTCAAGGGCGCATTCACTTCCGCTGGTTTCGATTCCAGCTCCGATTGGCGTTTCAAGACCCATCTGGCCAACCTGCCGCTGTACTACGAGTTCAAGGATGACAACATCACCAAGCAGCCGGAGACCGTCAAGGGTACCTATCTGCCGGAGTATAAGAACATCTTCGACCTGTACCTGAAGGATTCCACCACCGAACCGACCCAGCTGAGCTCCAAGACCGGTGATGACGCCACCTCCGAGTTCTCCCTTGGCGAGGCCGTGTTCTATCAGAACGGCACTTGGGCATGGACCGATCTGCAGAAGAACGGCATGAAGGCCGAGTCCGTAGGCATGCTCCCGATCTACATGGGCGCCAAGGGCGAGGAGAACCAGGGTCTGGCCACTGGCTCCGAGAACTACTGGTGCATCAACTCCAAGGCCTCCGACGCCGATAAGAAGGCCACCAAGGACTTCCTGAAGTGGGTCGTCACCAGCAAGACCGGCATCAAGGCCCTGTCCAGCGCCATGGGCTTCACCACTCCGTTCAAGTCCTTCAGCGATGTCAAGTCCGACAATCCGCTGGTGCAGGCCGCTGTTGAAGATCAGAACTCCGGCAAGACCGCAGTCTCCTGGAACTTCACCATGATGCCGTCCGAAGAGTGGAAGAACAAGCTTGGTTCCGCCCTCCTTGAGTACGCTCAGGGCACCGGAGATTGGAATGCTGTCAAGACCGCATTCGTGGACGGTTGGAAGACCGAATACGACGCCGCTCACTGATCGCATCGAAAAACCAATCAAAATCGCGCATGACGAATCGGTCCGCGCATCGCGTAGCGCAGACCGCTGGAAATACCATCAGCGCGCGATCAATCGAATAACTTCATAACTGAATAATTGAATAAACGACGAGCTGCAATCAGGAGTCTTCTTTCCTCTCCTGATTGCAGCTCCTTTTTTGTGCGCGGCGATGTATGGCTGTAGGACACGCCGTGTGTTGGAGGATTGCATTGCATTAATGAAAGCGCTATCATTTTAATTACAAACAGAGAAGAAATCAATATAGGATTGTTTTTACTCTGTGTTTGAAGAAATGTAACCGCTATCATTTTGCGACGATGCGAACGAAAGTGAAAAACAATGATGCAACAAGAAATTGATACTACCGATCCGGCGTTGTGGTGGAAGCAGGCCGTGGTGTACCAAGTGTATCCGCGTTCCTTCAAGGATTCCCGCGGTTCGGGCTTGGGCAGCATTGCAGGCGTCACCGAGAAGATCGACTACCTCGCCGAACTCGGTGTGGACGCCATCTGGCTGAGCCCGTTCTACCCGTCCCAGCTCGCTGACGGCGGCTACGACGTGGACGACTACCGCAATGTCGACCCGAAGCTCGGCACCATGGACGACTTCGACGAGCTCGCCAAGGCCGCCCACGAGCGAAACATCAAGGTCGTGGTCGACATTGTGCCGAACCACAGCTCCAACCTGCACGAATGGTTCAAGGCCGCCCTTGCCGCCGCCCCAGGCTCCCCGGAGCGCGACCGCTACATCTTCCGCGACGGCAAGGGGCCGAACGGCGACCAGCCGCCGACTGACTGGATCGCAAGCTTCGGTGATCCTGCGTGGACGCGCGTGCCCGACGGCCAGTGGTACCTGCACATGTTCACCAAGGAGCAGCCCGACTGGAACTGGAAGAACCCCGAGGTGCGTGCCGACTTCATCAAGACGCTGCGTTTCTGGCTCGACCATGGTGCGGACGGCTTCCGCGTGGACGTGGCGCACGGCCTCGCCAAGGACCTCGACCGCGACAATCTTGAAAGCTACAAGGTCTGCGAGCATCTGCTTCCCTCGGATGGGTCGCACCCGTTGTATGACCGTGATGAGGTGCACGACATCTACCGCGAGTGGCGCAAGGTGTTCAACGAGTACAATCCGCCGGCATTCGCTGTGGCCGAAGCGTGGGTCAATCCGGATCGCCAGCATCTGTACGCATCGACCGAAGAGCTCGGGCAGGTGTTCAACTTCGAGTTCGCCAAAAAGGATTGGATCCGCGATGACATGCATCTGGCCATCGAGGAAGGTTTGGAAAGCGCGGAACGTTCCGGTTCCTCGGCAACCTGGGTGATGAGCAACCACGACGTGCCCCGCCACGCCAGCCGTTATGGATTGCCGCAGGTTCCAGCCTTGTCGCACCATCAGTTGGCCAAGGATTGGCTGCTGCGCGACGGCACCACCTATGAGGAGAACCGCGAACTGGGCGCCAAGCGCGCTCGTGCCGCGATTCTTATGGAACTTGCCTTGCCTGGATCCACCTACATCTACCAGGGAGAAGAACTGGGATTGCCGGAAGTCGCGGATATTCCCTGGGATGAGCTGGAGGATCCCACCGCGTTCAACAGCGTGCGCGGGCAAATCGAAAAAGGCCGTGACGGCTGCCGTGTGCCGCTGCCTTGGGTTGCTGCCGATGCGCCGAAGCTCGATAATCCCGATGACGAATTCGGCCATGGTGGCTCCTTCGGTTTCTCTCCTGCGGGCGCCGAGCATGATCCGCACCTTCCACAGCCGAAGTGGTACAAGGATTTCGCCGTCGACGTGGAGGACGCCGACCCGAATTCCATGCTGAACCTGTATCGCAAGGCGCTGTCGTTGAGGCATAACCTGATGCCGCAGGACACCGTGCTGCAGTGGCTGGACGAGGACCGCCCCTCCGATATGCGTGACGGCGCGGATGGGCAGCGTGGTGGAGTCATTGCCTACCGTCGTTCCAATGGTTGGGCGAACATCACCAATTTCAGCGAACGTCCAGCCGAACTGCCGCAAGGCGAAGTCATCCTCGTATCGGGCGAACTCACTGCGGACGGGCGTTTGCCGCAGGACACCACCGCTTGGCTCCAGCTATAACGCGGCGACCAGAGGCGCTACCAATACCAGCGCACATAGGAATAACAACAAATCCAACGAAGGAGATAAGCAATGAGGCAGGGAATCATCACCAAAACGTGCGCGGTCGCCGCGGCGTTGGCCATGGGTGTATCGTTGGCGGCTTGCGGCGGCGGCAGCGCCGATTCCGACAAGGGCCATGTGTATTTCATGAACAACAAGTCGGAAGTCGTGGACCAATACAAGCAGCTCGCCGAAATGTATACCGAAAAAACCGGTGTGCAGGTGGACGTGCAGACCGGTGCGTCCGGCACATACGATGCGACCATGAGCTCGGAACTGGCCAAATCCAACGCGCCGACCATGTTCAACATCTCCGGTTTCGACCAGTTCGCAAAATATCAGAAGTATTGCGAGCCATTGCAGGACACCGAAGTGTACAAACTGCTCACCGATGACGGCAAGGCCTACTCCTACACCATTGATGGCGATTCGTTCACGCTGCCATACGCGGCTGAATGGTACGGCATCATCTACAACAAGAAGATCATCAACGATTACGCCAGCAAGAATTACGCGGTAATCAAGAGCGCCGACGACATCAAGGATTACAAGACGCTCAAGGCCGTGGCCGAGTCCATCAACGAGCACAAGGACGATCTCGGCGTTGACGGCGCGTTCGCGACGCCAGGTCTGGATGCCTCCGACACATACCGTTTCGCCGCGCATATGGGGCGCATCCCGCTGTACTACGAATACAAGGATATGAACACCACGTTCTCCAAGACCATCAAGGGCACCTACTTGGATAACTACAAGGATTTGTTCGATCTCGAGCTGGAGACCAGCCCGACCGATCCGAGCCTGGTCAGCTCGAAGACGTACGATGACGTCACTTCCGAATTCGCGCTTGGCCAGGTGGCGTTCTACCCGAACGGCGTCTGGGCTTACACGCAGATCAAGGGTAACGAGGTGGCGGATGACGATCTTGGCATGCTGCCGTATTACATGGGCATCAAGGGTGAGGAAGAGACCGGTCCTGCGGGCGTGTATGACGCCAGCTGGGCGGTGAACAAGAACGCTTCCGACAAAGACAAGCAGGCCACGCTCGATTTCATCAAGTGGATGGTCACCGATGACGAGGCCAAGAAGATCCTCTCTCAGGATATGGGCTTCTCCGTGCCGTTCACCACATTCGATGGCGATGAGTTCCAGCCGGATAATCCGCTGACCAAGATCGCCCGTTCCTACTCTGCCGACGGCAAGACCGAGGTACGCAGCTTCACCGTTCCGGATCAGCAGTGGCAGGACGACGTGGCTGCGGCGCTTATCGAATACGCGCAGGGCACTGGCGATTGGAGCAAGGTGAAGAGCGCCTACGTCGACGGTTGGTCCACCGAATGGAACAACAACGAGGAATCGCTGGGATCCATTCCTCAAGCGCAGAAATTCGATCAGCAGGGGTGAGATCGCACCGCTGATTGAAGCCCTACAAGGTTTGCGATGAAAAGAGCGGCCTGTGTGCATGATTTGGTTCATGCATACAGGCCGCTTTCGTGTTTTGGCGGCTTTACGTTTTTCCGCTGCCTCTCGATTTATTCAGCTGCCGTCGATTTATGACGCCGATTTATTCCGACGTCGCCGCCCCGCTGTCAATGCGGCTTGTAGTGTTGCGCAACACCAGCAAAGGATCCTGCAGTTCATGCGGATGTTCAAGAGGTTCGTTACGTAGGAGCTGCAGCACTTTTCTACCGGCTATGCGCCCTAGCTCGATTGGCTCCTGACGGATGGTGGAAAGGTCTGCGGCCTGCGCGATTTCGGCGTCGTCAAAGCCGAGCACCGAAATGTCTTCCGGCACATTCAACTGCTGTTTGCGTAGTTCCTTGATCAGTGCGATGGCGACCTGGTCGGTTTCCACGCAGACGGCGGTGGGGCGTTCCGGAAGTGACAGCAGTTTCGCGGTCAGTTGTGAGGCGAGGTCGGATTTGCTCAGCGGCGCATCGTGCGCGTCGGCTGTGAGCAGGCTGAACATGATTCCATCGGTGGCGTTGGCCTGTGCGGCATCCGCGAACGCCTGGGTGCGTTGGCTGGTGTTGTAAATCATGTCGGCCGGAATGTAGTCGCTGCAGAACGCGATATTGGTATGCCCTAAGGAACGCAGCAGTCGTACGGCCATGGTCATCGCACTGTAGTTGTCGATGCTGATGGAGGCGTCGAAATAGCCTGATTCCGCAGGGACATTGACGCCTACCGTTGGCAGGTCGATGGCTTGGAGCTGCTCCCGCATGGCGGGCATGAGCTGGAATGAGGAGATGATGATGGCGTCCGAGTTGCGGCTTTTTGGCAGCTGGGAGAAGAACCGGTCCAGTTCGCTGCGGTCGGTGATGAAGGCCGGTGTGACGTCATAGCCGAACGGCGCGAGCTCCTCGTAGACTCCTTGGAGCACTCCGGAATTGAACCACTCGTTGAGTTTGCCCGAAACCAAGAGGATGACACGCATGGTTTTTCCGGATGCCAGGGCGGAAGCGCTTTTGGATAGCGTGAAATTGAGCTGATCCGCTGCCTGCCGAACTTTGTTGCGGGTTGCTTCTGTGACGTTGGTCGCGCCACGGAGTGCTCGGGAAACGGTGGCTTGCGACACTCCTGCCAATTGGGCCACGTTGGCGATGGTCGGTTTGTCCATGTGTCTCCTTCGATGAAAATGATTAACGCTTCCATGATACTAAAAGCCCTGATTTGCGACGAAAACACGCTGTAGATTGGTGAATTTGTACAACAGAAATGAAAGCGCTATCATTTACAATAGTCGAAAAACGAATATAAAGATTCGATTACAAGATAGCGTAAAGCAGCGGTAGCCTGTAAGCGCTGTCACGAAGTGGTGAAGTTCAACATGGCAGCAAAAAACAGACGCTATGCGAACGGTGCTCGTTCGGAACGTTTAGCGATGCAGATGAGCCGTAGTGGAACGTACGATCAGCTGTGCCGGGAACGTTTTGAACGGCTGCTCCAGCGGGCGTCCCTCAATCAGGTCGAGCGTCATGCGGGCCGCTTCCTGCGCCATTTCGATGGGCTTCTGGCGCACGGTGGTCAGTCCGAGATCACGTGCGTAGATGCTATCGTCGTAACCGATGATGGAAACGTCGTTCGGCACGGTGAATCCGTTGCGTTCCAGCTGGAACAGCAGCGGCACGGCGATGCCGTCTTCCTGGCAGGCGATCGCGGTCGGCATGTGGTCGAGGCTGAGCAGCTGCGTCACGACTTTGCTGATGTTGTTCTTGCTCTCGTCGGTAACGAGCACGCGCGGCGTGACGCCGTTCTCTTTGCAGCGGGCCATGAACGATTCGAAACGCCCCTGTACGCTGAAGTGGAGCGTTACGTCGCGATTGGTGCGAATGTAGGCGATGTCGCGGTGGCCGAGAGCCATGAGATGGCGTGCGGCAAGCTCGGATCCCTGCTTGTCGTCGATGCGCACGGCCGCGCTGAAGCCGCGCTCTTCCGGCAGGCTCGAGTTGATGCCGATGATCGGCACATTGACGGACCTGAGCTGCTCGATCTCATTGGCGTCGATGTCGAAGGAAATGACGATCACCGCGTCGACATTGCGGCGCACCGGCAGCATGTCGAAGAATTCGCGGCGCTCCTCGGTGCTCGACATCTGGTAGATGGAGATGTCGTAGCCTTCATCATGGAATATCTCGTTGAGTCCTTCGATGATGGATGAGCTGAACCACAGGTTGAGCCTTCCGGAAACCAGTACTGCAATGCGTAGCGCGCGGCCGGTTTTCAACGCGGCTGCGGAGCGTGAGATGGAGAAGTTCAGCTCGTCGGCTGCTTTCATCACCTTGTCTCGGGTGGCTTTCGACACGAGGTCGGGGCGTGTGAACGAACGCGAAACCGTCGAGATGGACACGTGCGCAAGCTGCGCTACATCTTGAATACTGCTTTTCATTTTCTTCCCTTGTAACTGCGTACGTTCCAGCATACTGTATTGCAACACGTTTGCAATACATACATTACAAACGTTTTCATCATAGCAGGAAAAGTGTAAAAGTGTTTGATATGACAACAATTTTAGAGGGTCATAAAATATGACAACGTTGGTAAAATCACGTCTTGAGACATGCGAAAATGACAACGTTTGACATCTTGTGTCATGCCGTTTATCATGACGAATGTAAGCACCGGAAAGGTGGAGAACAGAGCAGTGATCCGCTGATTCGGTTAAAAATGCAAGATTCCGCACCGCGTTGACGCGGTGCGGAATGGAGAAGGAAGAAAGCAGGCAGGCTATGATCAGCATGGCTGGCAAGGCGATACGCAAATGGTGGGCGCTGTTCGCGCTACCGACGTTTGCCGCATTCATTATTGGATTTGTCGTTCCATTCATCATGGGCGTCTATCTGAGCTTTTGCAAGTTCACTACGGTTACCGACGCTGAATTTGTAGGGCTTAAGAACTACACCCGTGCACTGCAGGATAAGGAATTCCTGCATGCGCTGGGCTTCTCTACGTTGCTGACTATCGTTACCACGATTGTGATCAACGTGGTCGCGTTCTCCATCGCGTACATGCTTACCAAGGCGATCAAGGGATCGAACATTTTCCGTTCGGTGTTCTTCATGCCGAACCTGATTGGTGGCATCATTCTGGGCTACATTTGGATGCTGCTGCTCAACGGCATTCTCGCGCACTGGGCGCGCTCGCTGACCTATAGCGCAACGTACGGCTTCTGGGGTCTGGTCGTGCTGGTGTGCTGGCAGCAGATCGGCTACATGATGATCATCTACATCGCCGGCATGCAGTCGCTGCCGACCGACGTGCTCGAAGCGGCTTCCGTGGATGGCGCAAATGGCACGCAGACCATGTTCAAGATCATCATTCCGCTGATGATGCCATCAATCACCGTGTGCTCGTTCCTGTGCGTTACCAACGGCTTCAAGCTCTATGACCAGAACCTCGCATTGACGAACGGCGCTCCGTCGAACATGTCTGAAGGCCTGGCGATGAACATCACCCGCACCTTCTATGGCCGCGTCGGCTGGGAAGGCGTTGGGCAGGCCAAGGCAGTGCTGTTCTTCGTGCTTGTCGCGATTGTTGCGCTGATTCAGAATAAGCTGACGACTTCCAAGGAGGTGGAAGCATGATTTCCGGAGAAAAGGTCAAGCACGGCGGATTGTGGACCGTACTGTTTTCCTTGGTATCGCTGGCATGGATTTTCCCGATCGTGCTGGTGGTCATTAACTCCTTCAAGCAGAAGGCGTACATTTCGCGTAACGCGTTCTCCATTCCGACCGGCAAGGCGTTCGTTGGATTGGAAAACTATACCCGTGGCATTGAAACCACGGATTTATTCGCCAGCTTCGGCTGGACCCTGCTGATCACGGTCGGTTCGGTGATTTTGATCCTGGTGTGCACCTCGATGTGCGCATGGTGGATCGTGCGTGTGAACAATTGGGCTGCGAAGCTGCTGTACACGTTGTTCCTGTTCAACATGATCGTGCCGTTCCAGATGGTGATGTTCACGCTTTCGAAGCTTGCCGACACGCTGAAGCTCAACACTCCGTGGGGCTTGTGCATTGTGTACTTGGGATTCGGCGCAGGCCTGGCCGTGTTCATCTTCACCGGTGTGGTCAAGGGCATTCCGCAGTCGTTGGAAGAGTCCGCGATGATTGACGGCGCTTCCGTGCCCCGCATTTTCTTCCAGATTGTGGTGCCGATCATGAAGCCGTCGATCGTGTCTGTTGCGATTCTGCAGGCGATGTGGATTTGGAACGACTACCTGCTGCCGTACCTGACGCTCGACTTGGGCAAGTACAAGACCATTTCCGTGGCCATCCAGTACCTCAAGGGCGGTTACGGTTCCGTTGATATGGGTGCCATGATGGCCTGCCTGGTGATGGCCATCATCCCGATCATCGTCTTCTACCTCATCTGCCAGAAGCACATCGTCAAGGGTGTAATGGCTGGTGCAGTCAAGGGATGATCGAAGATCATCCCTTGTGGGACAGCGCAGTGCGCTGTCCCAAGGCTCCAGCCTGAGCGAGGCCGACAGGCCTCGCGAAGGTAGCATTGAGCCCGGCCGAAGGCCGGTCCTTAATTGCAGGTCCGAAGGCGGAGCCGTCAAGGATGATCCTTCGATCAGCCATGGAAAAACGCCGCTGCCTCGCAAAAAAGAGTCCGAACGAGAGAAATCTCGCTCGGACTCTTTCATATCCGAATCAGAAAACTACTTCATATATTTGCGGAACACGTGCTCGAAAATCGGCACGTGAATCATAATCATGGTGCCGTAGCCCAAAACGAGTAGCAGGAACAGGCCTTGCGGCATGTAAAACCAGCTGCCGACTAAAAGCGCGATGTAAATCGCGTCGATAGCGGCCATGCCGAGCGTGTGCCCGATATTGCTCACGCCGAATACGAAGGCGTTGCCGAGCGTGCGCCAGAACGAGTTCTCGAAGCGTGACTGCAATGCCCAGATCCATTCGAATCCGATGACCCATACGATGCTCAACGCGAATTTCGGAATCAGCAGCGGCGTGATCTGCAGCACGATCCATGAGTACACGCTGATCGCCCCTGCAATGCCGAAAATCAGCCAATAGCCGGTTGCTTTTACGAAGTTTGACCGGAATGCGGCGAAATAATTGCGGGTGACGGTGCCTTCGCCTGCGAGCGAGCGTCGTGCCGCATCGTGACCGGCGGTTAAGGCCGCGCCGATGGTGATGATCGGAATGCTGGTGAACAACATGAGGATGTTGATCCAAATCGCGTCGACGGCGTCGCTGAGGCCGCGCATAAAGCCGGAGTCGGGTGATAGGAACTTCATGCGCACCAGTCTACTCGGCAGCACGGCAATCGTTGTCATACATAAAACCGTTTAGCGCATACTATTTCCTGCAAAAAACTCCTGTTAGCGTTGTCATTGAACGGAGAATTGAATGCAGATAAAGAAAAGTCCCGTCACATATTTCGTTTGACGGGACTTTGTGGTGATGTGTGAGGAAATCTTACTTTCGGGAAATCACCATCGGAGGGGGCTTACTTTTCGCCGTTCATGATGGCGGAAAGCGACTTCACGCGCGGCAAGTCGAACACTTCGTCGGTGTGCACCGCCTTGTGGTCGGGGCCTGCCAGCGGCACGCGCCAGTTGCAGTATTCGCTGGACGTGCCCGGCTGGTTCTGCGAGCGGGTTTCGCCGACGCCGTCCACCAGCGCTGCCTGCAGAAGCACGGATGGCGAGCAGAGCAGCATTTTGTGCATCGCTTCGACGATTTCCTGAATATGATTGTCGACGTCCGCGGCGATTTCCGGTGTGATCAGTCCGCTTTCGACCAGTCGGTCAAGCATGGCCTGACGTTCCGCGGTTGCGGAAGCCTGGAATTCCTCGACCGGACCGGTAAGCAAGTGCAGCTGCTCACGCAGCTTTACATGCTCGAACTGCAGGTAGCCTGCGGTTGGCGGCAGATCGTGCGTGGTGACGGAAGCCAGCGCATACTTGCGGTAGTCGGCCGGGTCGGCGTATGGATCGCCGGCGTTGGGGGAGTCGTCCACGCGGGCGAACCATTCCACCATGCAGCCGAGCAGGCCGTGTTCGGCAAGCACGGTGCGCACGTAATCGGGCACGGTGCCGAGATCTTCGCCCACCACCAGGCCGTTCACGCGGGAGGCTTCGATCGTGAGGATCGCGATCATCGCCTCATAGTCGTACGTGACGTACGCGCCGCCGCGTGCGCCTTCGCCCTGCGGAATCCACCACAGGCGAAACAGGCCGAGCACATGGTCGATGCGCACCGCGCCCGCGTGCGAGAACATGTTGTGCACCATTTCGCGGTATACGCCGTAACCGGTTTTGGCGAGATAATTCGGATTGAACGGCGGCTGACCCCAATCCTGGCCCTGCTGGTTGTAGAAGTCCGGCGGGCAGCCTACGGTGACGCTGCCGACGGCGAAACGTTCCGGATTCCACCACACGTCGGCGCCCAGCGAATGCACGCCCACGGCCATGTCTTGCATGAGGCCCAATGCCATGCCGCTTTCGCGCGCGGCGGTCTGTGCGGCGGTCACCTGTTCGTCGGCGATCCACTGCAGCCAGCATTCGAAGTCGACCATATCGGCATGATCGCGCATGAGTTCGGCCACTTCCGGTGAATCGCGGTTCGTCTCCGCAAACCATGTGCCCTCCCACGGAGCGCCCCATACTTGGAATGCTACCGACCATGCGGCGAATGCGCGCAGATCGGGGCCGGCCGCTTCCTTGAACGCTTCGAACGCGGCCTGGCGTTCGGTGGAACGTGGCACCTTAAACACGAGCTGCAGTGCTTGGCGCTTGTGCCACCATGCGGAGTTGATGTCGAGTTCGTCGGCGTTGTCGTTGTCGGAGGACACTTCGGTGTGTAGACGCTCGACCTCGGCCTTCGCCTCCTCGTCAAGCCCTGCATATTCCTCAATATCCTGCGGGCGAATGTATGTGATGTTCATGAATCGGCGTGATTCCGGCAGGTACGGCGACGGTTCGAGTGGCTCGACCGGCGCGGTCGCGTGAATCGGGTTGATGAGCATGAAGTCAGCATGCGACTTTTCGGCAGCGTCGGTGAGCAGTAGCTTCAGATCGCCATAATCGCCTACGCCCCACGATTCAGCGGAGCGGATGGAATACATTTGCGCCATCCATCCCCAACGCTGCTTTTCGGCGATCGCCGGCGGCAGGGGCACGCGTGCCGGGGCGCAGATTAGTCGTGCCTCGCCGTGCAGTGGGCCCGCGTTGACGCGCAACGTGTGGTAGCCGGCGGGAATGTCGTCGGGCAGGGTGAACGTAAGCGAGCCGTCGTCCTGCGGGGTCAGGTACATGCACAGGTTGCCCTCGTACTGCGTGCCGTCTTCGAGTAGCAGGCGCAGCGTCACGTCATGGCCTTTCGCGCGGATTAGCGTGGTTGATTCCTTGCCGATGAACTTCACGATGGTCGGTTCCACGAGCGTGTCTGCAATGCGCTGCTTGGTGAGTTCGTACGATGTTTCGATCGCCTCGTCGCTGGACGCGTCCACGCCGAGCGCCGCAAGCACGGAGACGAGCACTTCGTCGCGGATTTCCACGTAGGTGCCGAGCTGGTCGATATACGACGTTGAGATGCCGTTGAGTTTGGCGAGTTGGATAAGCGGTCGTGCGATGCGTTCCGCGCTTTCGGTTTGCTGGGTTTCCGTCATAGGTTCCTTCTTCCCTGGACCGTTGATGGCCAATCATGCTGCATTGCCGCGCGATTGGCACGCTTCGGTGCGTATGTCAATCGTTCTGCTATGTACTGTAGCATATGATGACATCGTTTTCAATAGGCGTGTTATTAGGTGCAAACGTTGCAGTCTTGCGATTTCTTGACTGTTTTGCGGATGAGAAACAAGAAAAATGTTTTTTCTGTTTGACTATCGTTTGCAGGGTGTTTGAAAGCGAATATGGCTGCGGTTGCACCGGTTTTGATGCGTCTCGCATGTGGTGCGGCATGGGTTCGTCTACGGGCGCGTCTGCATCGAGTATCAGCGCGGGGAATGGCGACTATCTTATCGTGACACCGCATACGTTTGCAATCTGGCGGTTGGGGTAACCTCGTGTATAACGCATGTAACGCATTGGTTTGCGATGGCGGCGGCTGCAAAGTGGCAATCGCCGCCGCCGGTAAAGCGGCGACGATGCCAACGAAAGGACCTGTTATGGCAAACGTGACGCATACCTCCAAATATGAGGTTGTGTTCTTCGATTTGTATGGAACGCTTATCGACATACGTACCGACGAACAGTGCGACGCGGCCTGGCAGGCCTTGTATGACGCCGCTTGCGAATTAGGTGCGCAATACGATTCGGTCGAGGCGTTGCGTGAACGTTTCGAAAAACTTGAGGCGCGCGAAATAGCACATCAGTCGAATCGTGCCATCGTTCGCAATGGGTGGGGCGAGTTCGACATACTACCCGTGTACCGCTCACTGCTTATGAATCGCAGCGAGGAGGCGGAACGCTTGCTGGCATTGCCACAGGCCGCTCAAAAGGCTGCATGGGCGTTCCGGCAGGGCAGCACCAGTATGATCCGCCTGTATCCTGGGGCGCTGGAAATGATCGAAAAACTGCAGGAAGCCGGCATTGTCGTGGCGCTGCTGAGCAACGCGCAATCCTGCTACACCCGCGCCGAACTGGAAATGACGGGACTTGCCAGCCTGCTTGACGACGTGATCATCTCCAGTGAGGAGAAGATCCGCAAGCCTGCGCGCGACTTGTACATGCTGGCGCTCGACCGCGAATTCGTGACCGCCAAGCATGCGCTGATGGTGGGCAATGATGAGCAGAACGATATTGTTGGCGCTCGCACCGCGGGCATTGACGGCGTGTATTTCCGCACGGAGATTTCTCCGGCAGATGATCCGGAAACGTCGAGTTATGCGATTCGTTCGTTTACCGGCACCGATTATGAGGGATTGCTGGATTACGTGCTGAATGCATAAGCTTGCGTGGTGCATGGGTTTTGACAACGTTTGCAGTATAATAAAAACAGATTGAGAGGGCGTCGTCGCTCCAAATACCCTCGTACTTACCATTTTTGATTCACGGTACTAGTGCAGGGGTATTGCATATGCAGCCCGCTGCTGTCTGCTGTCGCCGTCTGCGCGAATCCCGTTCCGCGCCTGCATCACCCCGGAATCGCGCCCAAATCCGACTTGTGCAGACGGAGGACCTGAATTGTGTGGACGTGAGGAAGTCTTGGAATGGCGTTACTTTCCGAGCATCCAGTCGATTGCGTTGGCAACGGTCACGCCGTCGCTTTTGCCGAGTCCAAAACGATCTAGCGTCAGCACCATTCTTTTCGCAGACAAATCGCGTGCATTCAGCAGTGGTGACAGTTCGCGCTCGCGAGTGTGCTCGTCCAATATGCTGGCGCTCACTTGGATATACAGTTTCTCTTCCGTAAGATCTGCACTCTGCCGAGTCGCAACAAAATCAATTTCAGCTTTACCGATTTTCCCGACGCGAATCTGATATCCGCGAATCTTAAGCTCATTATGTACGGCATTTTCCAGAAGAAATCCGAAATCTTCTGTGGAATATCCGAGTAGCATATTGCGAATTCCTAAATCTGCTGGATAATACTTAGCTAATCCTTGTAAATATGCGCCACCTTTAACGTTAATTCGTTGCGCATTGTAGAAAAGAAAAGCATTGAGAAGTCCGCTAATATATCGTTCGATGGTCTCATTTGAAGCTGGTCGATGCGCGCTTCTCAATCGATTTTCTATCTTCGAAGTTGAGACTGGAGATCCTGCGGTATCTGCCAAATATCGTGCGACATCGTTGAAAACCAGTGGATTTCTTACTTGCAGAAATTGCGAAATATCTCGCACCAAAATAGTGTCGTAAATTCCGGAAAGCACGGTGTGTGCCAGGTTTTGATCGGTGCCTTGATTCACGACCGGCGGCAATCCTCCATATCTTGTGTACCTTTCGAAAGCCGCGTTCTCGTCGGTCAGATCGGCGTACGCCATGAATTCCGCGAAAGAAAGCGGAAACACATTGATCTCCATGTATCTGCCGGAAAGCAGCGTCGCCAGCTGGCTGGAAAGCAGGTAGGCGTTCGATCCAGTGATGGTGATGTCCACGTCGGCATCCGTGTGGAGCGCGTTCACGGCTCGCTCCCACTTGTTCACCAGTTGCACCTCGTCGAGCAGCAGATAATAGTGGCCGTCTTGCTGCATACGGTCGGCGATTGCGTTGTGCAGGTCTTCGAAGGTGAATGACGAGTATTGGAACGATTCCAGGTTCATCATGATGATGTGGTCTTCGGCGACGCCCTGCTGCAGAAGATGCTGGCGGAAGAGTGTGAGTAGTGATGATTTTCCGCAGCGGCGCATGCCCGTGATGACTTTGATGAGGCCGTTGTCTTGCGCCGCGACGAGTTTGCTGAGGTACTGCGGCCTAGGTTTAAGTTTCATGATGTTCAACTTTTGCTAGTGTATCCGGAAAAGTATGTATTCTAATGCGACTTTCACTAGTATACCTTTAAAAGTGTGCTCTGAGATACGACTTTTACTAGTATGACCGGAAAAGTATGTGCCATGATATGACTTTTGCCGGTATGGCTGGAAAAGTACGGCCGTACGGTTATGGGCTGTGGGGGAAATTAGGGTGAACTCGCACAGGCTGCCCATGCGCGGGCATCGCATACCGAATCCGAAGCAATGTGCGCGTGCAAACGGGTGCACGTAACGTTGGGCAAATCTTGGCATGGGAGTGGTTTTTTCTCTTCTTGCTTTCTCGCAATGTGCCGGGTTTGCGGCGCTGAAATGCGCGGGAATGTACTATCGCAACTATCGCAAGAAGGAAGAAATACGATGGTATGGGGAGAGATGAAGAAATCGGATATTTCCAATATTTCGAATGCTGAAAGTGTTGAACGCGCTGAAGATAGCGGGCAGATGAATGCGCAACCGAGCAGGCAGATGAGTGAGCGGTTCAGCAAGAAAGCGAATCGGCTATTTGGTGCAGATCCTGTGGGACTCGACGAATCCGCGAGAGGCATTGTAATGCTGATGATCGTCGGCGTGGCCGTGGGGCTATTATCCGGCATGTTCGGCATTGGTGGCGGCACGGTGATTGTGCCCGCGCTGGTATGGCTCGGACTGACGCAACGTAATGCGGCAGCTACGTCAATGCTTGCAATCGTACCAACCTCGATTTCCGGCGTCATTTCTTACGCGACTTGTGGCAACGTGGACTGGCTCGCCGCGCTGTTGCTGTTTTGCGGCATGTTTGTAGGCGGGCAGATTGGCAGTTGGCTGCTTTCGCGCTTGCCGGAACTTGTATTGCGATGGATTTTCGTAGTGTTCCTCGTGTTTGTGGTGTTCAATCAGATTAGTTTCGTGCCGTCGCGAGACCAGCACATTGCGATGAGTGCGCTGACCGGAGTTTGCCTGGTGCTGCTGGGCGTGGTGATTGGCATATTGGCGGGACTGCTGGGAATTGGAGGCGGGGCGCTCGCCGTGCCCGCACTATCGATGCTGTTCGACGCTTCCGATCTGATTGCGCGAGGCACGTCGCTGCTGGCCATGTTTCCGAACTCGATCACCACAAGCGTGGCAAACCTGAAACGAAGGCTGGTGCATGTAAAGGCCGCGCTGATTATTGGCTTGGTGGCTGCCGTTGCCGCGCCATTCGGTACGTGGATAGCGGGCGCAGTCTCGCCCCGCGTCGGCTCGATTCTGTTCGCCTGCTACCTGTGCGTGCTGCTGGTGCGGTCCATGTTTGTGGCTGTGAAAGCCACCCGCTCCGCCCACATCGGCCAAGTCTCCGCCTGACTGTTTGCACATCATACAGCAAAAGCATGAGTCATGATTCAGCCTTGAGGGGGTATTGAGGATGATGGTTGACGGAAAGAGGATTTGAGATAAGTATTCACTTTGTGAAGACGAGAGTTCACGTTTTGTTCGTCTAAAACGTCGCGGAAGTTGGTTTACGAAACCTAGCGTGGAGATTGCAATACAGCACAGACTGAAGAAAGAAGAAACATGAGCAAGCGTAAAGCTTTGAAGGGCGCAATCGCGGCGGTCGCATCCGTAGCGACGCTCGGCGCGCTCGCCGCACCGGCACTCGCCAACGAAACTTCCACTTACAATCTGAACGGTAAGTCCGTTGCGGAACTGGCTCAACACGGCGGCGCACAGCGCATTGCGGCCATCGGCAATGGCAACGCCAAGAACGTCATCCTGTTCATTGGCGACGGCATGGGCGATTCCGAAATTACCGTCGCCCGCGATTACCTGAAGGGTGCAAACGGTCACTTTGAAGGCCTTGACGCAGTCGGCCAGCCGGCAGAGCTCGGCGACACCAATGCCGGCACCGGCCAGTACACCACCTTCTCGCTGGGCGGCAACAGCGGCGACAGGGCGGTCGGCAAGGATGGCAAAGGCAGTCTCAACGCCAACCCGAACCCGGGCAAGCTCACCGCAGTGACCGATTCCTCCGCATCCGGCTCCGCATGGGCAACCGGCACTAAGACTTACAACAACGCGGTCGATGTAGACGTTTATGGCAATCCGCAGCTCAATCTGTTCGAACTCGCCAAAGCGGCAGGCAAGGCCACCGGCAATGTGACCACCGCCGAAATCCAGGACGCCACTCCGGCCGTGCTCGAATCGCACTCCACCGAGCGTGGCTGCTACGGTCCGCAAGGCAAGACCGACGGCCGCACCAACGACGCGCTCAAGCGCTGCCTCGCCAACCAGCTCAAGGAAAATGGCGGCATCGGCTCCATTTCCGAGCAGCTGCTCGATACCCGCGCCGACGTGACCATCGGCGGCGGTTCCAAGTACTTCCGCCAGACCGTGCAGGGCGGCGAATATGCTGGCAAGACCGTGTGGGAGCAGGCTCAGGCCATGGGCTACCAGACCGTCGAGAACGATCCGGCTGCCATGAACGCGCTCGAATACAAGGAAGGACAGCCGGTGCTCGCCCTGATGAGCGACGGCAACATGCCTACCAAGTTCAACCCGTCCAAGGCCACCGCCAAGGACCCGGCCAAAGACGCCAACCCGACCGTATGCACTCCGAACGCCGACTGGCTCGGCAACCAGGGCTCCTCGCTCGCTGACATGACCAAGAAGGCGCTCGATCTGCTCGAAGCCAACCCAGCCGGCAACACGAACGGCTACTTCCTGCAGGTTGAAGGCGCTTCCATCGACAAGCAGGATCACGCAGGCAACGCTTGCGGCCAGATCGGTGAAACCGACGATTTCGATCAGGCCGTCGCTTACGCCATGAAGAACGTTGACCTGAGCAACACCCTCGTGATCGTCACCGCCGACCACGCCCACACCTCCCAGATCCTCAACGCTCAGCCAGCTTACGCGCTCTCCACCGTGCTCAAGACCGCTGACGGCAACAACATGGTCGTCTCCTACGGCACCGCCGAAGCTGACTCCCGCGACGAGGACGGCGGCTACAACGGTGGCGACATGGCTCACACCGGCACCCAACTGCGCATCGCCGCTTCCGGCCCTGGCGCCCAGCGCGTGATCGGCCTGACCGACCAGACCGACAACTTCTACACCATCGCCAACACCCTCGGCCTTGCCTCCACCTCCGATGCTCAGCAGTCGCTCTCCAACGACGCCAAGACCGAAGTCAAGTTCACCGATGGCAAGTATGTGGCCGAATCCACCGGATTCAACGGCGACGCGGTGCTCTCCTACGAGCTCAAGGACAAGTCCGGCAACGTGGTCGTCGCTTCCGACAGCTCCACTCCGGTCTCCGGCGTGCGCGTCAAGACCGCTCAGACCACCGGCATCATGCTCGACAAGGTCACTGAAGGCAACGAGTACACGCTCACCGTCACCGGCCGCCAGTCTGGCAAGACCGTGACCGTCGACTTCCAGGCTCCGGCCCGCGATTCCTCGGATGAGAAGCCGGGCGACGGTAAGAATGACGTGATCGCTTCCGGCAAGGTGAACAACAATCCGAAGTCCGGTGTGCTCGGCAACACCGGTATCGCAATCACCATTGCCGCGCTTGTGATCGCCATGCTGGCCGCAATCGCGATGATCGTCAAGACAGCCAAGATCAGCCGCTGAAGATCTGAAGTGGTCTGAAGATCGCAGATTGGATCCGGATCGCACACATCACAGTGTGGTCCGGATCTTATCTGCGTTTTTCGGTTGCGCTGGAAATTACGTCTGGCAAAAAGTTGAGCGAAGAGAGCTCAACTTTTTTGTAGATTTGGGAATAATCGCTTGCGATTCAAAGTTGAGTGGTGTAGGCTCAAGTTTTGGAAAGTCCGAGAGACGGCAAACCGAAACTCGGGCGAAAGAACGAACAGAACAGAAAACGCATAGCGAACCTATCTACAAAGGAGACAAGTTATGGGACGCGCAGTTGGCATCGATCTGGGTACTACCAATTCCTGCATCGCAACTCTTGAAGGTGGCCAGCCCACCGTTATCGTGAACGCTGAAGGCGCTCGCACCACGCCGTCCGTCGTGGCGTTCAGCAAGTCCGGTGAAATCCTCGTCGGCGAAGTCGCCAAGCGTCAGGCTGTGACCAACGTCGATCGCACCATCAGCTCCGTCAAGCGCCACATGGGCACCGACTGGACCGTTGAAATCGACGGCAAGAAGTGGACTCCGCAGGAGATTTCCGCACAGGTGCTGATGAAGCTGAAGCGCGATGCCGAAGCCTACCTCGGCGAGCCGGTCACTGACGCCGTGATCACCTGCCCGGCATACTTCAACGATGCTCAGCGTCAGGCCACTAAGGACGCCGGCACCATCGCAGGCCTGAACGTGCTGCGTATCATCAACGAGCCGACCGCGGCCGCACTGGCTTATGGCCTCGAAAAGGGCAAGGAAGACGAAACCATTCTGGTCTTCGACCTCGGTGGCGGCACCTTCGATGTGTCCCTGCTGGAGATCGGCAAGGATGACGACGGCTTCTCCACCATTCAGGTGCAGGCCACCAACGGCGACAACCACCTGGGCGGCGACGATTGGGATCAGAAGATCATCGACTGGCTCGTCGGCGAAGTCAAGAATAAGTACGGCATCGACCTGAGCAAGGACAAGATTGCCCTGCAGCGCCTGAAGGAAGCTGCAGAACAGGCCAAGAAGGAGCTGAGCTCCTCTTCGAGCACCTCCATCTCCATGCAGTACCTGGCCATGACCCCTGACGGCACTCCGGTGCACCTGGACGAAACCCTGACCCGCGCCCACTTCGAGAGCATGACCTCCGACCTGCTGGGCCGCTGCCGCACCCCGTTCAACAACGTGCTGCACGACGCTGGCATCGGTGTTTCCGACATCGACCACGTGGTACTCGTCGGCGGTTCCACCCGTATGCCGGCCGTCAAGGAGCTCGTCAAGGAGCTTACCGGCGGTAAGGAAGCCAACCAGTCCGTGAACCCGGATGAAGTCGTGGCAGTCGGCGCAGCCGTGCAGTCCGGCGTCATCAAGGGCGACCGCAAGGACGTGCTGCTCATCGACGTGACCCCGCTGTCCCTCGGCATCGAAACCAAGGGTGGCATCATGACCAAGCTCATCGACCGTAACACCGCCATTCCGACCAAGCGTTCCGAAGTCTTCTCCACTGCTGAAGACAACCAGCCGTCCGTGCTTATTCAGGTTTATCAGGGTGAGCGTGAGTTCGCTCGCGACAACAAGCCGCTGGGCACCTTCGAACTGACCGGCATCGCTCCGGCTCCGCGTGGCGTTCCGCAGATTGAAGTCACCTTCGATATCGACGCTAACGGTATCGTGCACGTGTCCGCCAAGGACAAGGGCACTGGCAAGGAACAGTCCATGACCATCACCGGCGGTTCCGGTCTGGGCAAGGACGAGATCGACCGCATGGTCAAGGAAGCCGAAGCTCACGAAGCCGAAGACAAGAAGCGCAAGGAAGACGCCGAAACCCGCAACCAGGCTGAATCCTTCGCCTATCAGACCGAGAAGCTCGTCAACGACAATAAGGACAAGCTCTCCGACGATGTGGCCAAGGAAGTCACCGACAAGGTCAACGAGCTCAAGGAAGCCCTGAAGGGTGAGGACATTGAGAAGATCAAGTCCGCCCAGAGCGAGCTGATGACCTCCGCACAGAAGATCGGCCAGGCCCTCTACGCACAGCAGGGTGCCGCCGACGCTGCGGGCGCCGCAGGTGCCGCAGGTTCCGCTCCCGCTGACGACGACGTGGTTGACGCCGAAGTCGTGGACGATGACGACAAGGACAACAAGTAATCATGTCCGACTTCAACAAGGACGAATATCTGAACGACCTGCCCGACATGGACGACCTGTCCGGGCAGGCCGGCCCTGCAGCCGGTGCATCGCAGGAGTCGCAGAATAATGTCGATTCTGCAGCAGCTGCATCTGCTGATTCCGCAGCTTCTGAAACTGCATCAACGGCCGCGAATGCAGCATCTTCCGAATCTCAAGAGAACGGCGATGCTGCGGATAGTGCAACGCAAGATGGTGGAGATACGCTGACTCCGCTTGGCCAGGCCAAGAAGGAAGCGGCGGAATATCTTGAAGCGCTCCAGCGCGAACGTGCAGAATTCATCAACTTCCGCAATCGTTCGCAGAAGGAACAGGAACGCTTCCGCCAGCACGGCATTATCGATGTGTTGACCGCGCTGCTGCCGGCACTTGATGACATCGATCGCATTCGCGAACACAGCGAAATGGACGAGTCCTTCAAGGCCGTTTCCACCAAAATCGACAAGGCGTTCGAGAAGTTCGGCGTCGAGAAGTTCGGTGAAAAAGGTGAGGATTTCGACCCGACCAAGCATGACGCGATCCTGCACAAGCCGGATTCGCAGGCCGAGAAGGAAACCGTCGACACCGTGGTGGAAGCCGGCTATCGCATTGGAGATCGTGTGATTCGCGCGGCTCGTGTGGTCGTGGCATCCCCGCAGAACTGAACGCAGTGACATTCACGATTTCGACACCAACAACCGCAAAACAACACGTAGTGACATCAGCGACCTCGTGAAAGGAGGCACATCATGGCTGAGAATGAATGGCTGAGCAAGGATTTCTACAAGGTCCTCGGTGTCTCCAAAGACGCCACGGACGATGAGATCACCAAGGCGTACCGCAAGCTGGCACGTAAATACCATCCTGATCTGAACAAGACCAAGGAGGCCGAAGAGAAGTTCAAAGACATTTCCGAAGCGTACGACGTGCTCAGCAACAAAGATAACCGTCAGAAGTACGACGCCATCCGCCAGTTCGGCATGGGTGGCGCGCGCTTCGCCGGCGGTTCCGGCGCGGGCGGATTCGATGCGGGGGCGTTCTCCGACATCTTCGGATCGATGTTCGGCGGTGGCGCTGGCGCTGGAGCGTATGGCGCGGGCGGCAATGGTTCGCGCATCCGCTTCCAGAGCGGCGGCGGCAACCCGAATATCAACGATATTTTCTCGATGTTCGGTGGCGGCGCTGGCGGACCTGCCGGGGCGCTGGAAGCCCTTACGGGGGCGGCTACGAGCAGGCTGCGCAACCGGAAGACGGCGAGGACCGCAACTCCAAGATCAACTTAACCTTCCGCCAGTCGGTCAAGGGGGCAACGGTTTCGCTGTCTGCCGATGGCAAGAAGTTCAAAACGCATGTTCCAGCAGGCGTGCATGACGGGCAGAAGATTCGCATTCCAGGCAAGGGCAAGCCGGGTCGTAACGGCGGCAAAAACGGTGACCTGTACCTGCAGATCAGCGTTGCCGAAGATCCTAAATTTAGCCTGCGCAAGCGTGACATCATCATGGATTTGCCAATCACCGTCGGCCAGGCCGTAGCGGGCGCGAAAGTGACCGCGAAAGACGTCGACGGCAACGAAGTCACCTTTAAAGTGCCGGCGGGCTCATCTAGCGGTACGGAAGTGCGTATTTCCGGCAAAGGCGTGGCCAACAGGCAGGGCGACGGCGATCTGGTAGGGCGCGTGCAGATTCGCATCCCCGACAAGCCAAGCCTGAAAGTCAAGCATGCGGCGAAGGAATTCGACAAGGAGTGCGGCGACTTCGCCGACGAACTTGCCAAGGAGCGCTGATCGTCATGGCGCGCGCATCTCGGACCTCCCAAGCCCGCGCGGCGCGGCAGGCCAAAATGCTGTACGACATGTGTGCGATGGCGATTGTGGCAGGCAGGGCCGATCTTGATGGGGCGGACGAAGTCGGTTTCGATATCGAACTGCCGATGTTCACGGTCGGCCGTGCCGGCGAACTCGCCAACGTACACCCCCAAACCCTTCGCCAATACGATCGGCTTGGGCTTGTGGTGCCGCAGCGCACGGATGGCGGTGCCCGCCGCTACTCGCTGCGAGATATCGCCCGCCTTGCGAAAGCGCAGCAGCTGAGCCAGGAAGAGGGCATCAATCTGGCCGGCATCGCGCGGATTCTTTCCTTGGAGGAGGAGAACCGCGAGCTGCGCCGCCAGATCGAGCGTTTGCGCAAGCCGGCCGGTTCCAGCGTGTTCGCAGCCGATACAGACGGCGACATTGTGGAAATCGAACGTTCTCGCCGTGCCCGCATGTGGCGTAGGCAGATTCAAGTCAATGCCCGGCAGTTGCCGTCGCGTGAGTCCTTGGAATCCGCGCGTGTCGCGGCCGACGCGTACGACACGCCCAATGGAGGTGCCGCGCGCGAAAACGAGGGTGTTCGGAGGGACAAACCCGCTTCAGATCCCGTTTCCAGGTCAATCGTGCTTTGGGGGATTGACTGATTTTCGGAAAAAATACTGAAAATATTTAAAAACAGGCACATCTTGCAACAGATGCGCCTGTTTTGTTATATAGTTTTGCCAAATGCATTGCTTTCTGTGACGATGTCGTCGTTGTGGGAAATAATGTCGAGTATCCGCGTTCTAACTGTCATTCTTCCGTTCATTAAGGTGCTTCGGTGAAAGATGGGTCTTCTTTTCTATGAGAAATCATGGGGGGGGGGTAAGATATGCGGCGAGAACAGGAAAGGTTAGGAGCGTACAGTGCCAAGAGTTGCGTTCACCGCTAAGACCCGTAAGTATCTCGGGTCTCTGGATGCCGTGGAATCGGTCACCCAATATCGTATTTGCTACTCCAAGGAGTTTCGTGATGACTGCATGCGCAGGTATGCCGAAGGTGGCTCGCCTGCCGCGATCTTCCGCGAGGCAGGGCTTGATCCGAAGATCATCGGCTACAAGCGCGTGGAACGTTGCATCGCCCGCTGGAAGGCGGAAAATGCGGAAAAGGCCGCGGAAGCCGCTGGGGAAAACAAGGAGAATCAGGGAGAGTAGATTTCGAATCTTCCGATAGAAGCGATTTTTTCGAATGTCATGGGTTGCGGCAATGGGGGTTGCCCGTAGTACATGAAACGGATGATTTCGCAGACGTGAGTTATTGCGTTGATGTGGGAAGCGCTCGGATGGAAGAACGTCCGGGCGCTTTTCGTTTGCCGTTGTGCTGCTGCCTTGTTTGTTGTTTCGCTTGTTGTTTTGCTGCAACGTTTGCAAACGTTGCATCTGTTTGCAAATTTGCCGTCTTGCCGCTCTGCTGAAATGGCAGTGGAAATCGCGATGGACGGCGCCGCACGCAAATCCGGTGCTCCGAGTCCGACGGTCGTAAGGAAGGAACATCATGACCGAGTCGAACCTGATGGTTAAGGCTGTGTTTTGGGATATGGACGGCACTCTGATCGATTCCGAACCGTACTGGCATGAGGGGGAGATGAAAATCGCAGCCGCGCATGGCGGGTATTGGGATGAGGAGCTTGCCTGGCAAGGTTCGGGTACGCCGGTTCCGGATGTGGCTCGCCGTATGGTGGAGCATGGTTGCCAGCTGTCGATCGAGGAGATTGGCCAAGGCATGATCGATTATGTAGCCCGGAAGGAATTCGAACGCATTCCATGGATCGAAGGCGTGGAAGATGTGCTTGTTGCGTTGCGTGATGCGGGTGTCCCTTCAATGCTGGTCACCACGTCGCCGCGTCATCTTGCGGAGAATCTGGTTGCGCAGGCTCCGGCCGGTGCATTCGCGGGCTACGTGTGCGGCGACGACGATGTTGAGAAGAAGCCGTCTCCGGCTCCGTATTTGGAGGCTGGCCGCCGCTTGGGCATTGCTCCGGAAGATATGAAGTACTGCATTGCGGTCGAAGATTCCATGTCTGGTTTGCGTTCGGCGGTCGCTTCCGGTGCGACGACGATTGGTCAGACCGGATTCATGCAGATCGACAATTCTAACGGCCCACAGTTCGCCTCGATTAAGGGGTATGAGGGCATCGACGCGGCCTCGCTTGACGCATTCGTACGCCGGCGCGCGTCTCAAGCCTAAATTTGCGCCCCTATCTCGCTTATATATGGCAGATATATGAGTTCGGGGGTGTTTGGCGAGGATTGGCTGGTTGGTGACCAGCATGTATGGATCATACATGGGTAAAGAAAAAGCCCGCTGCGGTGGAATGAATGCAGCGGGCTTAGTGGAGCCGACGGTAGTCGAAACCGCGACCTCTTCGATGCGAACGAAGCGCTCTACCAACTGAGCTACGGCCCCATGTCTTAAGACAACTCTCGTGATTCTAGTACGAGGTCTGTACTAATGCAATTCCTGATGGTCGCGTGTTGTCATGATTCCTATGAAAAGCATACGAAAATGGCGTCTTCCGAATGATCGAAAGACGCCATTTTCACCCAGAAAAGGAGAGAAACGAAAGATCAGGCTTCTACGGTTTCGGTGGAAGCTTTCTTCTTGCCGAACTTAGCCTTGAGCAGGCCGACGATCGTAGGAATCAGCGACAGTACGAGAATCGCAATGATGACCAGTTCGAAATGCTTTTGTACGGCCGGGATGCCGCCGAAGAAGTAGCCGAGCAGCGTGAACAGGGTGGACCAGCACAGGCCGCCGAGTACGGAGAACGGGGTGAAACGGCTCCAACGCATGCCGGAAATGCCGGAAATGAACGGCATGAACGTGCGGATGAACGGGAAGAAACGGCCGAGAAACACGGCGAGCGGGCCCCATTTTTCGATCATGCCTTCGGTTTTGGCGAGGCGTTCGGGGGTCATGGCCTTGACTTTGCCGGATTCGATGATGCGACGGCCGAAGAAGTGGCCGATCCAGTAGTTGCACTGGTCGCCGATGATCGGAGCGCACCACACCACGGGCAGCAGCGCGAACAGCGGCAGCGCGGAAACGCCGGTCTGGGCGTCGGGCGCGGCGAAGAAGCCGGCGGCGAACAGTAGGGAGTCGCCCGGTAGGAACGGGAAGAACACGATGCCGGTTTCGACGAACACGATCAGGAAGATGAAACCAAGTGTGGGGGCGACGCCCATGGAAATCCAGCCGGCGATTGCGGTGCGTGGATCCTTGAGCAGGTTAATGAAGAAGTTGATAATTCCCATGGAATGCTCTCTGTGAGTACCTTACATCTAAACGTTCAAAATTACGTGGTTCAGGCTGCCTTTGGTGGTTGGCCTGAACTTCCGCACGCTTGCGGAACCAATGTCAGCCTACCAGCGCCCTGCTAATGCAGCGCCTAGTAACGCCCGACGGGTGGCAAATCTGCACAAACAGGCGCAAAGTGTCAACTGTGGTCGGCATTTGTTTCTTTTGATGGCTGGTTTTGGGTGGCTGTGTTGCACGACTGGGAGATTTTGCCTTGGTGGCCGCACGATTTAAAAGGGGCAGATTTTCAAATGAACTGCCTCCCATTTTTTGGAGCAACAGAAAGTGGGAGGCAGTTCATTTTCCTTTGTGTTGGATAGGCTGAAGGCATGGAACGCATGAATGAGCGCGAATGCGAAGACAAGCGCGAACGTGAAGATGAAAACGCAGACGGCGATGTGGGACTTGACGCTCTCGTGAGCGGAGCCAACATTCCGCACGGCACGGTCGTGCTGGCGGCCACGCCGATCGGCAATACTGCCGACGCATCCGCACGCCTCATTGCGCTGCTGGAGCGCGCCGACATCGTCGCAGCCGAAGACACCCGCCGCCTCTATGCGCTCGCCAACCGTCTCGGCGTGCATGTGAACGGCCGCGTGGTGGCCTACCACGATCATAACGAGCGAGACAAGTCCGATGGCCTGCTTGACCAGGTGGAAACCGGTGCGACCGTGCTGGTCGTGTCCGACGCGGGCATGCCGACCATCAACGATCCAGGCTTGGCGATCGTGCGTCGCGCCATCGAACGCGGCCTGCCCGTCACCTGCGCCCCCGGCCCGTCCGCCGTACTGGACGCGCTGTGCCTGTCAGGTCTGCCGACAGACCGTTTCTGTTATGAGGGATTCCTGCCGCGCAAGCATTCCGAACGCGTGCAATACTTGCGCACGTTGCGTTCGGAGCGCCGCACCATTGTGTTTTACGAGACGTTGCATCGTATCGACGAGGCTATGGCCGACCTGCTTGACGTGTTCGGTCCGAACCGCAAGATGGCGCTTTGCCGCGAACTTACCAAGGATTTCGAGCAGATTCGCCGCGGAACCATCGCGCAGATTCGCCAAAGTGTGATCGACGAGCCTCCGCGCGGTGAAATGGTGTTGGTCGTCGCCGGCGCTTCCGAAGAAGAGGCCGATGCCGCGGTCCCCGCGTCGCTGAGCATAGAAGACTTGGCGGTACTGTCGATCGACCGTGCGCGGGAAGACAATCTGCGCATCAAAGACGCGATTTCGCAAGTCATTGCCGAGCACCCCCTTGCGGACGGCTCGCTCGCCAATCGCAAGCAGGTCTACAACACGGTTCTTGCCATGAAAGAGTAAGCTTTTCGCATTGTCTGCCGTTTGGCGATCGCTTGCCACACGATCGCTTGCCGCGCGATTGCCCGTTGCGTACCTCGATTGCGCTATTGCGTTGCAATCGCTTGCGATCGTGCTCCTTTAACCATCATGCGCAATCGCATCTAATGCGCGCGATTCCAACGATTCCAGCAGTATTTGCAGGGAACGTGCCACATCCGGTCCACCGACTTGCGCAAGATATTCCAGCATCGCAGGTGTTGCGGAAGGATTGGCAATCAGCCATTTGCGCAGTCGAGGCGCGTATTCCGCGATATGCCAGAGCACGTCCTGCGCAGTGCCGGGACTGCATGCCACCAGCGGCGTCAACAAAATCGGGGGAGATGGCGGCTCGATCAGCGGTTTCGGTCGTGGCTTGGGCTGGTATGGCGGTACTTTGCGCCTGCCGTGCGCCTTATGCCTGCTATGCGCCGCGCACATATTCGGCATCCTTACGGTTCTTACGGTCTTCGCAATCCTTACGGTTCCCGTGTTCGTAGCTGCTGCCGTCAATCGCAAGAATGTAATTCCGTGCCTGCGGAGCGTTGCGAATATGCTTCGCATCTTCCATGATTTGCATGCAATCGTTGGAACGAAAATGAAATTCCTGCATAAGCATGCAGATGATTTCAGAAACCTTCGATTCTGTTGCGGGGACGCAGTTCAGCGCCAGATCACATGCGGTGCGAACGGGTGTGGTCACGGTGATCGGACCGACCTTAATGGTGTGCTCAGATGGTGCGACGCGATTGAAAACGTTGATTTTCCGCCCGTATCGCAGTGTTCTGTAGTGGGCTTTCGCGATGATGTCTATGGAGTCGGGGAACGTGCCTCCCAGCCAGACCCATGCGGCGGTGCGCGCACATGCCACGGAACGGCTTGGCAATAGTGTTGCGATGATGCATGCCCGCCCGTACAACGTGTCCGAATCATGGCTTGAGTAGGCGTTCGCGCTGTCGAGCTTGCACAGCGCGCCAGATGAGGCCAACAGGTTCAGGCACATCGGTCCCGGAAGGTCGGCGTTGCCCAGAAGGGGTGGTGAAGTGTCCATGGCGGTACAGTAGCGGATTCGATTCCTTCCTCGCCACTTTCCCCGAAAATCTGTGGATATGTGGAAAATGATTGTCGCGCAATGCAACAATGTGAATAAATCGGCAGATATTCAAACAATCGAAAACAACGATCGCGCGTCAGTCCTCCAATAAAAAACCGACTACCGAAATACATTGAAAATGCGGGATATGGCGGTTTGTATAATCAGGCACCATGAGTCATATTTTGGTGAATGTTGCTTGGCCGTATGCTAACGGCCCCCGTCATATCGGTCACGTCGCCGGCTTCGGCGTGCCCTCCGACGTGTACGCGCGCTACGAGCGCATGAAGGGCAATGACGTGCTGATGGTGTCTGGCACCGACGAGCACGGCACCCCGATTCTGGTAGAAGCCGACAAGGAAGGCGTCAGCGCACAGGAGCTCGCCAACCGTTACAACCGCGTGATCGCCAAGGATCTGTGCGATCTTGGCCTGAGCTATGACCTATTCACGCGCACCACCACCGGTAACCACGAGCAGGTGGTGCAGGAACTGTTCAAGCAGTGCCTTGCCAACGGCTACATCTACAAGGGCACCCAGAAGGTCGCCATCTCGCCGTCCACTGGCCGCACCCTGCCTGATCGTTACATCGAAGGCACCTGCCCGATCTGCGGTGCCGACGGCGCCCGCGGCGACCAGTGCGACGCCTGCGGCAACGAACTCGACCCAGACGAGCTGCTCAACCCCGTTTCCAAGATCAACGGCGAAACCCCGCGTTTTGAGGAAACCGAACACTTCTTCCTCGACCTGCCGGCGCTCGCCGAAGCCAATCTCGCATGGCTGAAGACCCGCGAAGGCTGGCGTACCAACGTCATCAACTTCTCCATCGGTTTGTTCAAGGAAGTCAAGCCGCGTGCCATCACGCGTGACATCGACTGGGGTATTCCTGTTCCGGTTGCCGGCTGGATTGACAATCCGAACAAGAAGCTGTACGTGTGGTTCGACGCCGTGATCGGCTACCTGTCGGCATCCATCGAATGGGCTCGCCGCAAGGGCGATCCGGAAGCGTGGCGTGCATGGTGGAACGATCCGGAAACCCCGGGCTACTACTTCATGGGCAAAGACAACATCACGTTCCACTCCCAGATCTGGCCGTCCGAAATGCTCGGCTACAACGGTCAGGGATCCAAGGGCGGCGAAACGGGCAAGCTTGGCCCGTTGAACATGCCGGAGCAGGTTGTGGCTTCTGAGTTCATGACCATGGAAGGCAAGAAGTTCTCGTCTTCCCGCGGCATTGTCATTTATGTGAAGGATATTCTCGCCCGTTACCCTGTGGACGCCGTGCGCTACTACATTTCCGTGGCCGGTCCGGAAAGCTCCGATTCCGACTTCACATGGGCTGAGTTCGTGCGCCACAACAACGAGGAGCTTGCCGCTTCCTGGGGCAACCTCGTCAACCGTGTGGCCAACCTGATGAACAAGAACTTCGGTGAGATTCCGGCGCTCGACGAGAACGAAATGACCGATGAGGATCGCGCTCTGCTGAGCGAAACCAAGGCCGCGTTCAACACGGTCGGTTCGCTGATCGAGAACCATCGTCAGAAGAACGCGTTGAACGAAGCCATGCGCGTGGTCGGCGACATCAACAAGTACATTTCCGCCACTGAACCGTGGAAGATCAAGGACAATCCGGCTCGCCTCGGCACCGTGCTGCACGTTGCCGCCCAGGCCGTGTCTGACGCGAACCACCTGCTGGCCCCGTTCCTGCCGCATTCCGCGCAGAAGGTGTGGGAGGCTCTTGGTGGCACGGGCACGTTCTCACCGCTGCCGCGTTTGGAAGAGGTTGAGGATCTCGACAAGCCGGGCTTCATGTACCCGATCATCACCGGCGACTACAAGCTGGGCGAAACCGTGCATCCGTGGGCTTCCGAGCCGATCGTGGCTGGCGCTCCGGTGCCGAAGCCGCATCCGATTTTCGCGAAGATCCCGCCGGAGGCCGTTGAAGAGGAACTTGCCCGCTTCGATTCCGAACTGAAGGCTCGTCGTGAGGCTGAAGCGGCTCGTCTTGCCGCTGAAAAGGCCAAGCTGGAAGGATGATTCAGCTGATATATTTCAGATGATTTGCTTGATTGCCGGTGCGGGAACTTACGAAGTTCTTGCACCGGCTTTTTATATCTGACGGTGCAATCCAGATTGCATCGATTTTGAATCCGTGAATCGTTATTTCTCTTTGCCATTCCTCTCGTTACAATGAGGAAGTTGAGGGAAATGCGATGCTGCAGGGAGGACTCTTATGTTGGACGTCAAGCGAGTGCTGAAAGCCGCGCCTACGAAAATGCGTTCTCAGGAGCCGCTGCAGCAGTTGTGGACGTCGTGGGGTGAGCAGATCGCCAGCGAATGGCTGTCTTCCAACGCGGCACACAAAGCGTTCTGTCCTACGAAAGATGGCGAACGCAAACTGAAAAACGGCCGCACGCCAATCCTGAACGAACATCCGCGCCCAACCATGGTGCGCAGCGATCACACTATGCTCAACGGATTCTGGGATTACGCGATCGTATCCATTCCTGAAAGCGACAACGGCTCGAAATGGCGCAAATCCACGACTGTACTCACCCGTGACGAAGCGGTGCAGGCAGTAAAGGAAGCGGCCATTCCTGAAACCTTCGATGGAAAAATCCTCGTGCCCTTTTCACCGGAATCCGCGCTTTCCGGCGTGCATCAGACGATTTACCCAGACAATATGATCTGGTATCGCACGGTGGTGCATCCCGTGACGCTTGGGGGAGGGGAAGCGGTTCGGCAGATCGGCGATGCGAACCGCTTGATGCTGCATTTCGAAGCGGTCGATTACGTGTGCGCCTGCTTTATCAACGGGCAGTTTGCAGGGATGCATGTCGGGGGATATTTGCCGTTTGACGTCGATATTTCGGCATTCGTCGATCCCGATGATGCTTTCGAGATTGCGTTGTGCGTGTACGATCCGAACGATTCGGGTACGCAAATGCGCGGCAAGCAGAAAATCGAGCGCGAGGGGATTTGGTACACCGCGCAAAGCGGCATTTGGCAGAGCGTGTGGATGGAGATCGTGCCGGAAGCGTACGTGCAGACGCTTACGCTGAAGGGCGCCGCCGACGGCAGATTGTTTATTCGCGCGGAAATCGGCGGAGACAAGCCGAATGCCAAACTGCATATCGTCGTAGCCGATCCCGCGGACGGCACGATCGTCGCGGACGAATTGCTGCCGGCTGGCATGCGCAAGGTGCGCACGGAAATCGCAACGCGGGCCGAACACTTGTGGTCGCCGAACGATCCGTATTTGTATGACGTGACGGCGACGCTGGAATTTGGTGCGGCGAAATCGCAGGGAAAGCAGGAAAAGCTGCAGCAAGAATCGCAGGAAATTCAAGAGAAACCCGCGAAATCGCAGGAAAAGCAAGATATTGTGCGCTCGTATTGCGCGTTCCGCACGGTTGAGATTAAGCCTGATTTGAAGGGTATCGCGCGCTTCCATCTCAATGGCAAGCCGGTGTTCCTCAAGGGTGTGCTCGACCAGGGCTATTGGCCGGACGGCCTGCTGACCGCGCCGAGTGATGAAGCGCTGGTGCATGACATAATCGCCATGAAGGAATCCGGCTTTACTATGCTGCGCAAGCATATCAAAATCGAGTCGGCGCGCTGGTACTACCATTGTGACCGCCTCGGCATGCTGGTATGGCAGGACGCGGTGTCGGGTGGCGGCGAATACAACGCGTGGGTCACCAACCGCAAGCCGACGCTCATGCGTGCCACATGGAACAAGTACCGCGACGACACGGCGAAGCATTTCGCGGCGCTCGGTGCCGACGATTCGACGTACCGCCGCGACTGGTCGCGCACCTGCGATGCCATGGTGCACATGCTTGCCGGCCACCCGTCGATCGTCACGTGGGTGCTGTTCAACGAAGGGTGGGGGCAGTTCGACGCGTGCGATGCGGCGGAACGCATTCATGCGCTTGACCCGACGCGCCCGATCGACGCCACGAGTGGCTGGTACGACCAGCGTTGCGGCGATTTTCACAGCGTGCACAACTACTTCCGTCCGCTGGAAATCTACCCGGATAAGGGGCCATTGCGTGGGTATGTGGCCGAATATGAAAAGCGGCATAAGCGGCGTCGTCGTGCCGCGCATTACGCGGTGTTGCCGGTTGCGCAGCATGGCGTTCGTGCGTTCGTGATTTCGGAATTCGGAGGATTGGCGCAGTTGGTTGCCGATCATGCTGCGGTTTCGCGCGCGTACGGCTACGGTGAATACGATTCGATTGAGGATTGGCGCACTGCCGTCCGTTCCGTGCTTGATTCGGCGGAATCGTTGGAATCACGCGGATTGGCGGGCTACGTGTATACGCAGGTTTCCGACGTCGAAGAAGAGCTCAACGGCCTCATGACCTACGATCGCCGCCTCAACAAATTCGCGCAATGATTCGCCGAGATTGAGTGCGGTCATGGCTGTCATGGAAGCGTTCTGCTTCTTGCGTTTCGGTGGCGCGTTCGGTACGTTGGGAACGGCGGCTATTATGGCGCCATCACAGCGAGCCACGGCGGAACGGAGCGAGGAGATGTGCGTTGCGTTTGCATTGGCCGCATTAACCGAGGGGGTCTTGTGACCATGAATCATGTTCCGGAAGCGCCGCAGTCCGCAAGCGGCGATTATGCGTGGTTGGGAGCCGAGCCGGGTTCCGTAGCCGATCAGCTGTATATGTCGGCGGCCGACGAATGGAATCAGGCAATCAATTCGCGTTTTGTGAATGAATTGCTGGATGATACACTTCCAGAATCGATTTTGAAGTCTTATTTAATTCAGGATTTCAAGTTCTTTAATCAGGGCATCATGGCACATGCGATTGAACTTGCGCCGCGTCAGGAAACCAAAGATATGCTGGCGAAACAATCGCAATGGTTTGCTGACAATGAAGCAACATATTTTACCGGATTCCTTAAGGAATACGGAATTACTGACGAAGAATACAATAATTCCGAGCAGACTCCGGCAAATCGTGAATATTGCGAATATCTGACCAAGCTGGTTCAGGGAACTTGGGAAGAACTCATTACTGCGCTGTGCTGCATGGAATGGATTTATCTTGCCTGGGCCAAGCGCACCATCGACGCTGGCGTCGTTCAGCAGATTCCGGCGCACAAGGGTTGGGTTGATTTGCATGAGGGCGATTATTTCCGCGCCTGGACGGGCCGCCTGATCGCGCTCGTCAACGAGTATGCGTCGGTGGATGGCTCGGAGGCCGACGTGTTCCGCACCATCGTGCATCTCGAGCGTCGCTTCTTTGAGGATTCCTACCCGCAGCAGTGAGTGGGTGGCCGGGGCTCATGCATCGCCGATGAGGGAGCCCCGTTCGTGGATTGTCGGAACTAGTGTGCGGATTACGATGGTGGCCTGGCCTCGCAATGTGAGATCCTCGCCTTGCCTGCAACGGTGAATTTGCGGCGCTTCCTGATAATCCGTGGTCACGGTTCGCCTGATTCCATCTTCCATTGCGTTGATGAATTGAGTATTGACGATTTCCGGCGCCCCGTATACCGAAATGTCACGCAGGTCCAGTAGTCCGGCCGGTATGGCCATGACGCGACCGAGCAGAGCGCCCGCTTCGGCGAGAATGCGTGTACGTGAGGCGGGATCCTGCGCGATGCGTTCTTGCAATCTGTCGTCGGAAACCAACGATTCAAGGCAGCCTCGTTTGCCGCATTCGCAGGTCGGTCCATTCGGATCGACCACCACATGCGCGATTTCTCCGGCCGTGGAGGAGCTGCCTTCGATGATGACGTCGTTGAGGCATAGTGCGGCACCGACGCCTCGTCCGATGGAGATGAGCATGGAATTGGGGGAGCAGTCGCCGAAGAATCGTTCCGCCACAAGCGCCGCGTTGGTGTCGTTGCCTACTAGTGTGGGCACTCCAGTGGCGTTTTCCACTTCGGCTTTCAGTGGCAGTTCGTTCCATTCCAAGTGCACGGATTTGCGCACTACGCCGTCGGGTTCTACAATGCCAGTCACGGCGATGCCGATGCCGAGAATCGGCAGTGGCGTTGAGGCGATGAGCTGCTTGCACAGGCCGATCACGTCATCGACGCTGCAACCGTTGTCTGCGGGAAGTTCGGTGCGGTCCACGATTCTGCCGGAAAGATCCGTCAGTGCTCCTTTGGCGAGTTTCGGATTCGACAGGTCGATGGAAGCGATTCGCCAAAAATCAGTGTCGATAGCGAGTACTTGCGAACGTTTGCCACGCCCCTCGCGATTGTCTGGTCCGAGCTCGCGCAGAATGCGATTGTCGACCATTTCGCCGGTCACTTCGCTGGTGGTGAAACGTGAAAGTCCGATGAGTTTGCCGATATTGGCTCGCGACATTTGCGTTGCGGGGAACAGTTGCTCGAATGCGGCGGTGATATTGCTGATTCGAATATCGGAAGGTGAAGCCTTTGCCTGAGTGCCGCTCATGGTGTCCTCGCTTTCCTGTGTGGGGCTGATACATATTGTAGTTTGCCGCAATGCAAGCGTGTCATGTAATTTTTATTGTCAATAAAGATTACTAAACAAGTAGTATACGTCATTTTTCTCAAATTGAGATGTGCTTACGATTGTCTTAGAATGGCGTAATATCAGCTTTCTTGCGCAATCTCAATCATGCTTCTGATTTAAATGTAAGGAAACTTGACAAAAAAGAATTATGAGGATATGCTGTGACTATCCGGTGCAAGAAGGTGCCGGAATAATCTCACGAAGGAGAGAGATATGCGATCCCACACTCAGCGTTTGATGGTTTGCGCAGCTTCTTTCGCGGCTCTGTGCATGGGTCTTGCAGGATGCGGTTCCAATATCCATCCAACTCCGTGCGTGGCGTAAACGCTGCGCACGGGTGCCCGGAGCAACGGAACAACCGCAATCCGGGCACCTATCCTATTCCAGGCAGGTATATGCAATGAACGCAAGACTGCACCACAACAATCGTCCGCAAGGATGCATCGGTATCGACATCGGCGGCACAAAAATCGAAGGCGTGCTGCTCGACGCAACAGACCGCGTCGTCGACGTTCGCCGTATGCCATCGCATTCCGGCGAAAACAACGTTGTAACCGACATCGTACGCGTCGCACGTACACTCTCCAACGAACCGTTGCCCATCGGCATTGGCATTCCAGGACAGGTGAACTGCGCAACCGGGCAGGTGCGCAACGTTGTCAATCTCGGCATCGAAACCTTAGAACTCGGCGAACGCATCAGTGAGATTATGCACGTTCCGGTTCACGTAGAAAACGATGTGAACGCAGCTGCGGTCGGAGCCACGGAATTCGTGGAGCACGTAGACGGCAACGCAACCGTGGTGTTCCTCAACCTCGGCACCGGTCTGGCCGCAGGGCTCGTACGCGACGGGCAAGCCGAACACGGGTACAGCGGATGCATCGGCGAAATCGGGCATCTTCCCGTCGACCCGAACGGATTCGCATGCCCCTGCGGGCAGCGAGGATGCTTGGAAACCGTGGCATCCGGCGGAGCCGTGGCAAAACTCTGGACCTCCGCAAACCCACCCATGCCTGACCTCATCCGCAAAGCACGACAAGGAGACGAGCATGCCAACGACGTGCTCGGCAAAGTGGCGCACGGCATGGGGGACGTCATCCAAATCGTCGCCCAAGCCTATGATCCGCAACGCATCATCATCGGCGGAGGCATGGCGAAAACCGGCAATGATCTGATCGAAGTCATTCAAGCCGAATTGAGCCGCAGAGCAGAAGGTTGCCGATTCCTGAACACACTCGACATCGCATCGAAAATCAGAATCGCAGCGGTCGATAAACCAATCGGCGCAATCGGTGCTGCGCTCGCAGCAAAACGAGCACAGCTGGGAAACCAAACAATGTAAGCGGACGTGCAACAAGTCGCAGGTAATCGCACAATAATCCGCGTAAAACGGCGAATTTAGAAAGCTGAAAGGCAAATCGATGACAAACGAGAATACCCGCGAATGGGCGATCATTCCCGAACCGAACAGCATGACGGTCGGCGAAGGCGCGGTATCGCTGCCTTACGCGGGTCGTGTGAACGAATCCATTGCAATTGGTGATGGCGATTATCTGCTTGCACGTCAGCTTGTTGCCGGCATACGTTCCACAACAGGGCTTGATTGGGATTACGCGACGGGTTGTATGTGGCCTGGATTCATCAGCTTGCATATTGCGGATTCGGACGCGTCGGAAGAATCTGGCACTCCCGGTGCATACACGCTGACTATCGATACTGACGGTATTGCGATTACCGGTTACGATTTCGAAGGTGTGCGCAACGGTGTGCAGACCCTGCGTCAACTCATACGGCAAAACGGTGCCGTGCTGCCAGTACTGCAGATCGAAGATGCTCCCGCATATCAGATCAGGGGATATTACTTGGATGCGACGCGCGGTCGCGTGCCGACGCTCGCATGGCTCAAACAGTGGGCCGACAAACTCTGCCTTTACAAATACAACCAATTGCAGCTTTGCATCGAGCATACGTTCGCATTCGACGGCATGAGTGAAACGTGGCGTGGTTCAAGCCCGCTCACGCCGGCAGACATACTTGAATTCGACCAATACTGTGCGAGCCTTGGCATCGAACTCGTGCCGTCAGTCTCCACATTCGGCCACCAATACGTGGCGATGCGCACGCAGGAACTGCGCGAACTTGGCGAATTCCCCGAAGACGCAGACCGGCCGTTCAGCTTCATCGAACGCATGAGGCACCACACGCTCAACGTCGCCGACGATCGAGCCTTCGCATTCTCCACGCAACTGGTCGATTCGTACCTGCAACTTTTCCGCACGAAACGATTCAATATCTGCGCCGACGAAACCTTCGACCTCGGCAAAGGCAAGTCGAAGCAGGAAGCTCAACGCGTAGGCGTCGCAACGTTGTACGCAACATACGTGGGCAAACTCTGCGAACACCTTTCCCAGCAAGGCCATGAGCCCATGTTTTGGGGAGACATCGCCATCGAAATGCCGGAAATTCTCGAAACCCTGCCAAACAACGTCACCCTGCTGAACTGGCAGTACGAACCGAAAGCGACCGACGAGAAAATCCAACTTGTGGCGAAAGCCGGAGCCAAACAAATCGTATGCCCGGCCGTATGGGGGTGGAATGCGCTGCTCCCTCGCGTCGACGACGCGTGGAACAACATTGCACGCATCGCACGATACGGCCGCGACTGCGGTGCGGAAGGCATGCTCGTCACCGATTGGGGCGATTTTGGGCATGTCAACGATCCGCGCATGGCCGTGCCTGGCATGATATTCGGTGCGCAATATGCGTGGAATCCAACAGAAAATATTGCTGGAGATACTGACGAAAATAGTGCCGAAAATGATTTGCTCGCGCGTATTTCGCGCGTCGAATATGACGATTGCAGCGCACGGTTCGTCACATTGCTCCGTAGCGCTTCCGCGCAAGCCGTATTCACTTGGCGTGAGCTTGTGGAATATCTCGAATTGGATGATGGTACGGGAAATTGCAATACCGATGTTGCGCAAACTATCCCATGCTTGACCGAGCGTCTTGCCAATCCGGGAAACGCATTGACTTTGCGTGAGGCGCGCGATCGCATGATGCGCAATATGGCAACGACAATCGAACGAATTCCGCAAGCCAATCGTAAGCTGCAGCAATGCATGGTTGAAATTGCGCCGATTATGGCGCATATAGGAAAGCCGGGCATTGCAGCTGCCGTGCGTATCGCCATGGAAGGCCAGCTGTTGCTCAATCGAGTGGGATTCGCGCTCGCCGGCGCGCATGACGTGCGTGATGCGCATGACGTTGACGATCAGCAGCCCTCCGACTGCTGCGCGCTGGCACGCGATCTCGAATGCTGGTGCGAGGCCTATGCGAAGGAATGGGCTGTGACGAGTCAACCATCGGAACTGCATCGCATTCAGGAAACCGTGTGGAAAGCGGCCGACGAGTTGCGGCGAATCAGCAAATAAATCATCAAACAAATTCTCAAGTAATCAGCAAACGAAAACGTCAATCCAAGTTCAATGAAAGGAACATCATGACCGAAGTCATCATCGTGAAAAACGAGCGCGAAGCGGGCGATATTTACGGCCGTTCAGTCGCCGATCTCATCAAAACCAAGCCGAATGCGGTATTGGGTCTGGCAACCGGATCCAGTCCGCTCGCCGCATACCAGTCGCTCGCACGCATTGTACACAGCGAGCATATTGACGTATCGCAGGTGCGCGGTTTCGCATTGGACGAATACTTGGGATTGCCGCTTGATCACCCGCAGTCGTACCATTCCACCATTCACCGCACTGTTGTGGAACCGCTTGGACTGAACCCTGATTTGGTGCACGTGCCTGGTGACGTGCTTGACGGGGCGCCGCTGAGCGACGGCGAACGCATTGCGGCTGCCGGACCCGCCTACGACAGGGCAATTGAAGAGGCTGGTGGCATCGACGTGCAGATTCTGGGCATTGGTACGGATGGGCATGTCGGTTTTAACGAGCCGGGATCATCGCTTGCTTCTGGCACGCGTGTCAAAACGCTGGTTGAACAGACACGCATCGACAACGCCCGATTCTTTGACGACGACATCAACAAGGTGCCTACGCATTGCATCACGCAGGGCATTGGTACGATTCTCAAGGCTCGTCACTTGGTGCTGCTTGCCTTCGGATCAGGCAAGGCTGAAGCTGTGGCCGAAACGGTGGAGGGTGGTGTGAGCGCGTTCTGCCCGGCGTCCGCGTTGCAAATGCATCCGCACGCCACCATTATTGTGGACGAAGAGGCTGCGAGCCGCCTACGTCACAAGGACTATTACCGTTACGCCTACGCTCACAAGCCCTCTTGGCAGCACATCTGATTGCTGCTCTGCAGTCGGTGTCCGCTAGCGTCCGGATTCTTCCATTCGCTGGAACATTCTGGACGTTTTTCGGCCTGTCAGCGGGAAGATTCCTCCACTCGCTGGAAGGTTTTGGGCAGTACGGGGGTATTTTCCAGTCCAGATTCCTCCACTGACTGGAGGAATCTAGACTCTGAGGTGGCTGTTAGCGGGAGAATTTCTCCACTGACTGGAGGAATTGGGTTGTTGATGGGCTTGTCAGCGGGGTAATTCTTCCACTGACTGGAAGAATTGGATGCTAATTGAGGAATATGGCTGTGAGTGAGTCGGAAGGTTTGAATATGGAACAGTCTCGGGAGCGGTTTGCGAATGAGGTGGACGTTGCGTTAGCGCAGTCGGCTCGTCCGTTTGCGATTCACAATGCGCGTAAAGTCGATGCGCGAGGTGTTGCGGAACATTATTGGCTGGTTTCCGATGGTAGTGCGATTATTGCGACTGGGGATCGGGACGATGATTTTGCTGCGGCATGCGCAAGCGTCGGTTTAGATGCCGATGCTGATTCCGATTCGGTCAGTTCGGTCGGTTCCGGCGATTCCATGACCGGTTCGGTCGGTTCCGTGACCAACGCTGCAGGCCGCATGATGACTCCCGGTTACGTCGACATTCATGCGCACGGTTCGTGGGGGAGCTCCTTCGATGATGGTGTGCAAGGCATACGCATGGCTCGCGCAGGTCATATGATGCACGGTACCACCCGTCAGGTGCTCAGTTTGATCACCAATCCGCTCGACGTGATGTGTGCCAATCTTCAAACCGTGCGTGGCATGATGGGTGCTCGCCCTGACATTCTTGGAGCGCATTTGGAGGGTCCGTTCCTTGCGTTGTCTCGCAAAGGTGCGCATGATCCGGAATGCTTGAAAGATCCGGTTCCCGAATATGTTGATCGGCTTTTGCATGCTGCGAACGGCTGTTTGCGGCAGATCACCATCGCCCCCGAACTACCGCATGGCATTGATGCGATTCGTCGTTTTGCTGCGGCTGGAGTGGTTCCTGCGGTGGGACATTGCGATGCCGATTATGCAACCGCTCGCAAGGGTTTTAATGCGGGTGCTGGCATTATGACGCACATGTTCAATGCGATGAATGGTTTGCATCATCGTGAGCCTGGTCCGATTCCGGCTGCTGTTGAGGATCCGCGCGTCACTGTTGAGTTGATTAATGATGGTTTTCATGTGCAGGATCCGATGGTGCGTTTGGGATTTGGCTTCGCCCCGCATCGCATTGCGTTTGTGACCGACGCTATGGCTGCCACCGATTGCCCGGATGGTCATTATTTGCTGGGTGCGTTGGATGTGAATGTGATTGACGGTCATGCTCGTCTTGCATCGAATGGTGCGATAGCCGGTTCCACGCTGACATTGGAAAAGGCTGTTCAGCGCGCGGTGCTCGAATTAGGATTCACGCCTACCGACGCGGTGGAAGCCGCCACGTTGACTCCGGCCAAAGCATTCGGTTTCGATCGTGCGAACCCGGTCACCAAGCAGCCGCTCGGTCTGCTTGCCCCCGGCTATGCTGCCGACGTGCTTCTGCTCAACCCCGCCACTTGGGCTGTCGAGCACGTCTGGTGCGACGCCCACCTCCTTCGTTGAGGCGCGATTGCTGAAACGTAATTGCAGGACCGGCTCCGTAACAGGATGCCGGTCCTTGCTGTATCTCGAGTTTTTGTTTTCAGTCTTGCGGGGTGAAGCTGTCGCGGACGACGAGACTGGTGGAGATTCGCATATGCTGGCTGATTTTGCGGTTGGCGGTCAGTGCTTCGGCAAGCATGAGTACTGCGGCTTTCGCAAGCTCGTCCTGGCTGATGTCGTACGACGATAATGCGGGAGACGTGTATTCCGCGATCTCCTGATTGTTGATGCTGATTACTTTGATATCTCGCGGTACCATCACATTTTCGGTGGCAAACGCCTGTAGCACGCCAACAGCCAACGGATCGGCGGCAACGATCACTGCATCTGGCAAATCGTCAGCATGATCCTGCACTAACTGACGCCCCTGCAAACGGCCGTTTTCCACAGTGAACGGGCCATCCGCATACACCAATCCCTTCACATCCAAACCCAAACGCAGCGCCCAATTGCGAAATGCGAACGTACGAACGTCTTCCGGATATTCATGCTCGCCCATAATGTTGCCCAAGCCGCCAATAAAGCCGATTCGTGAGTAGCCGGACGCCATAAGCGCGTCAATCGCATCCAAGATCGTCTGTTCCAAATCGGGTTGCACCGAATCGAACAATGCCGGCGCAGGATTGATGTCGATGAAGACGCCGTGGGGAAGTTTCTTATGCAGACGGTGCAACGTCTTACGATCCAACGGCGACGGGCCAATCGAAATGAAGCCCGCGTATTTGTCGGCGTTGGCGATCAGCGAATCTACGTCCTTCTGCATGGTCACGTTCATGAGCTGCTCTTCGGCATGCTTGACGAGCACTTCGCGCAACTCGTCGAAATACGCGTCCTGCAAACCCTCGTCGGGAACGACATTGTCGAGAATCGCAACATTTTGCGGAATGGTGATGCGTTGGTATTGCGGTACGTTCTTGTACCCCATTTCCAGACTGGCGTTTAGGATTTTCTCGCGGGTGGAATCCTTCACCGAAAAGGTGGGATCGTCCTTCAAAACCCTCGAAACAGTGGCTTGGGAGAAACCTACCCGTTTTGCTATCTCTCTGATAGTGGCCATTCGAATCCTCCTCAAAGCCATCATTGGCTAAACAAGTTTACTAATTAATTTAGCACATATGATTCCATTCTGCCGTATTTCCTCCAAGCATTTCACGAGATAAAGCAGTCGTGCGGCAAACGAGAATCCTCTTTACTCAGCTTGCCTCGGAGCGGCTTCGGGCAATGCAGTGCCCATGGTTTCGAGGCGCATGAGGAACTCGTTGGCGCTCATGGCGTTGCTCAACAGCGTGCCCTCCGCAAGCGTGCCTCCGATGGAACGGATGAACTCAACCTGATCCAAAGTCTCCACGCCATCGAACACCACATGGAACGCATCATTATCGCGCGAAATATCGAGCGTGCGCTGCATGATCTGCTTCGCGCGAGGCGTACGGAAATCACGGACTACCGTCTTGTCGAATCGTACGAAATCCAACGGCAGATGCGCGAACGCAGCAACCTCCGAATACGTGGTGCCAGCATTGGTCAAACCCAACTCGACGTTCGGCAAAGCGGCAAGATCGGCAACCTCATCATCAACTTCATCATGCGCCACATGAATGGCATGCGATCCCAACTGCAAACCGAAACGCAGCTGTGGCTGCTCATGAGTCAACTGCTCCATGCGCTCGTGGAAGATGGACGCGCCTAATTCCGAACCATTCATGCAAATGTCCACAATATCCAATTCGGGTGCCACCTGGCGGAATGCGGTCATGTCTTTCACGCAGGTTTCCAGCACGTCAAGCGTCAGCTGCACGCTCATGTTGAGGCGATGCGCTTCGGCTGTTACGAAATATGGTGCCAGCGTACGGCCCTTCGCGTCATGCACGCGCACAATCGTATCCAGCGAAGTGATGCGCTTCGTATTCACATCGAAAATCGGCTGGTAGAGCACGGAAATCGTATTGTCTTCGATCGCATGGCGAAGCACATCGGACGCGTTGACGTAATCGTCTGAACTATTTTGCGCGGCGAGTGTGGCCGTCGTGCCGTCGACCGCCGGCAGATTGGAACTTTCCAACGCGTAAATATGCGCGCTCGCATCAGCAAGTAGCACGGCGAAACCGTCCGTCGCATTCGAGAACGAAATACTGCTCGACACGTCCACGGAAACCTCACCCTCTTCGGTGTGTACCGGCATGACGGTAAGATTGCGCATGCGTGTGGCCAACTCCTCCACATCACTGGTTGACGTCACATCGGTTACGATCATGGCGAATTCCGCGCCGTTCACGCGATACAATGTGACATTATTCGGCAGCAGCTGGCTTAAACGCATGCCCACGGATCGCAGCACGGCATTGCCGATCTTGCGTCCATAATGTTCGTTGACGGTGCGCAAATGCTCCACACCGAAATACACCACGGCAACCAGATTATGCACATTTTCGGTCTGCAAACTCTTCAGATGCCCGATGAACGCACGATACGTGAGTGCTCCGGTCAGCGTATCCGTTTCCGATTCGGTGCGCAGCAGCGTCACTTCCTTGTTCACACGCAACGATTCAGCAAGCACTTCGCCGCAAGTGAGCAATATCGTTTCGTCGGTCGACGTGAACGGACGATTCCAAATGCTGCGTTCCATCGCAAGATAATACTGTCGTGAGCCGGTGAAAATAGGCGCGGAATATCGGTAGGAATATCCTCTTTTGTCAAGATTGTTTGCATCGCTGACGAAACAGCGCATGTGGGTGAGACCACGATTGATGCGCCTCACCACGGTCTCCTCCGGCACTTGATTCGGCAACGGCAGCGCATCGCTCACATTCGCGATGCATTTCAGCGCACTTCGGGATCGTGCGAGCCGGCTCATCGTATCGACCGTCATCAGCAACAGCGAGTAGGCGATCAGTGCCAGCATGAACACGGAAAGTACGGTGGCAGTATCTGAATCAATATTGGCGAACTCCAGAATTTCAGGAATCCACACAATCGCCAGCAAATCAGCCACAGCCATGGCAAGGATGTGAGACAGCGAATACTCGTGCATGGCTTTACGAATCGGAATTTGCGCAAAAAAGAACGTTACAATATCACAAATCAATCGAATAATTGGCACTACAACAGTCATAATCAGCAATGGCAGCAACCAATGTTGAAATCGGTAAGGATTAATCGCAGCATTAACGTAATTCTGGCTGATGATAATCGACAGTACGTGAGAAGTGTTCGCAAATAATATTTTGATTAATGGAATTGGCGCAAGCGTGGTTCCGGCGTGCAGAATGCCGATTTTCAGACTGCGTGCGGTGATGATTGACGTGATGATGGTGACGATGATCAGAAACATGGCCACGTCGGGAAAATAGCCGGTTACCAGCAGTATGACGGTCAACGGTGGCAGCACGGTGTGTTCGGCGGCAACGCGATACGACGAACGCTTTTTGTGGTAGATCAGGCACGGCAGAAAACACAGCGACCATATGCAGATGCGTGCAGGGGCTTCCATAAGTCGCTGCACGCCTTCCTGCGCATGGAATGCGATTGCGACCGCGAGAAACAGCGTGTAGATAACGGCCAGAATGGTGAGTCTGACTGGCTTTCTGATGCCGTCTCTTGAGTGGCTGCCGGTGGTTGCCTGATGTTTCGATTGCTTCGATGCCATGATTGTTTTTCGTTCCCTTGTTGCGCGCCACTTTTGCTGAAAAGTAGCGACTGTCTTGTGTTACCGCCTTGTATTGTGTCTATGATTGTGCCTCGCTGCGGCAAGCGTTTATAGCACCGGTCCGATGATGCGCCACGGTGCGTTGGTGCCTTCCTCGGCGCTGTCTGGCTGCTCGTTTTCGTTGTTGCCCAGCGATTCGTAGATATTGCCGTTCCAGATCACCTTGTCGCCTTGCTTGTACAGTACGTCTGGCTCCCATGTGGGGTAGGCCTGCTGAGAGGAATTCCAGCTTGTGTTGTCGAAATCGACGAGCGTGCCCGGTGTGCCTCGGAATCCTGATCCCAGAGTGGTGGCGAATTCGCCGTCCGTCTGTTTCCTGCCGCTGCAGAACGTTTTGAGCGTGTTTGTGTTCGTATAGTTTTCGCCGCATTGCTGGTCGCGGTTCAACGACCACATGCTTAAGTGTCCCAGGCTTGTTTCCAGCGCGAACGTGTTGATCTCGCGCGCATTGTCGAGCGTGAAATACTCGTTTTTGGTGTCATTCTGGCCGATGAGCACGGTGGCTCCCAGCAGTTCCCAGATCTGATGGTCGCTGAAGAGTCTGCCGCGACTGTACAGTAAGGTTTTGTATTGCGCGTGGGCCGCGTTCAATGAGCTTTTAATCAGGGTGGATTGTGTGATCGACGTGGATGCCACGTTGAAATCCATGGTCATGAGATTCACGGTGGAGAGCGTCACGCCAGCATCCAGAAACGCATTCACGGTTTGCATTCCTTGCGCTGTAAGGCCTTTCGCGTCGGCTGGAAGCGTCAGGCTGATGATCAGATCGTGACTGGTGTCGTCTTTTCCTTTGTTTTTCGCTTTTTCATTGGCGATGAGTTTTACCACGGCTTGCGCTCGCCGGGTTGCGGTTTCACTGTAGCCGTCGAGATTCGTGTTTTCGATATCGAAGTCGAGCGAGGTGATGTGATAGCGGTCGATCACCTGCTGGTATGCGTTGGCAAGCGCGTCGACGTCGGTGCATGCGGCGGCCAGTTCGGTGCCGTTCTGCCCGCCGAAGCTGACGGTTACCGTGCGGTCGGTTTTGTAGGTTTGCGCGATGCGACTGTCAAGATCAAGTGTGGAGGCCGCTTCATCAAGCGTGTAATAGCCGCCCCAGCTTGGCTGGCAGCCGTCGCCGGCAGTGACGAATCCGAGAATCACATTCCGGTAGACATTGCCCACCTTGGATTCGAACTCGTATGAGGGGGTTGTGGTCACGTCCACATAGCCGCCGAACCAGGGCTCCGGCAATTTCTTAGCCGCCGTTCGCGTGAACGTGATCCACGACCATGTGCCGGCCGCGACGAGCGCGATGCATAGTATTGCTATGAACAATCGGAGGAAGGAAAAACGCCTTCCTGGAAACAAGGGTTTCATTATTCCCTTTCATCAAGAATCGTCAAGCTGCTATGCCGATGGGGGTCATCGGATGGTCAAACAGGCTGTGCCCCCCGCTTGGCTTCAGTGCGCAGGCGGGGGATTTTACGGGGATTGGGTATTTCTCTCGTGCGCTGGCTCTCTTATATCTCGCTAACAGTAAGGGAGTGTAGTATATGGCTGGTACGACGATTTAGGCAGTGATGTATTTTTTGCGCCGGTGAGGCGGCGCCGGCAATTCAAAGGGGTTTGAGGCAGTGAAAATAGGGGGTAATGAAGGCGGTGATCGCAAGCATCAATGGGGAGCGGAAACCTCCACACAACCGCTTGCCATCATGCATGCTAAGCCTTCTCCAACACGCGTTGTGCTCGGTTATGTTGCGATTGCATGCACGGTTATTTCATGGCTTGTCTACATGATCACGATGATCCTGTCGTTGTTCGTCAACAATCCCTCACTCACATTACGTTTCGTGGTTGAAGGCGTGCTGTACATGACGATTGTGACCACTCTGATTTTCAGTGCGCTCGTCTACTTGACGACACGGCAAGGGGCGCTATATCGCTTCATTCGGCATGAACGCGTACCTCGAGCCATGCTCGACGACCATTTCGCACGCAACTACAGCAAAGGCATCACCGTACTCATCCCATCGTATGTGGAACAGCCAAAAGTCGTCGAAAAAACAATCTGGTCAGCCGCACTGCAAGAATTTCCCGACCTTGCAGTCGTACTCTTAATCGACGATCCTCCGCATTCCAAAAATGACGAAGCGCGTGCGATCCTCAAAGCAAGCCGCGAACTCATGCCAAAAGTGCTCGCCGAATTGGCGGCACCAGCCGAACGTTTCACCAAAGCGCGCGACGAAACCGCAGCGACGCTCGCCAACCAGATGAGCGCAAGACGTAGCGTGGTCGCACACTGTGCGGAAGACTACCGTGCGGCAGCGCAATGGCTGGAACACAAAGCCGATATGTGGCTGATCGAAGATCATACCGACGATTTCTTCTGCGATCAGGTATTGCGCGGTCTTGCGCGAGACTTGCGTTTGACGGAACAGGCGTTGAACGAATCGATCACATTGCAGCAGCATGTCGACGCGAATCGCATTCTGCAACTGTATGAACGTTTGGTACGTATCTTCACCGCAAAAGGATGGTCTTTCGAGCGCAAACTGTACGCATCGACCTCCCGTGAAGGCAACAAAGCCATGAATCTGAATTCGTTCATCGGATTGATGGGTCACTCGCTGAAGCGTGTGGAAACGTCGGATGGCGTGATTTTGCGTGACGTGCGCGAGGACGAATCTCCCGATTTTGTGATGCGTAATTCCGAATATGTGCTGACGTTGGATGCCGATTCCATGCTGCTGCGCGATTACTGCCTGCGTTTGGTGTACCAGATGGAACAGCCCGGCAATGAGCGCGTGGCCGTGATCCAAACCCCGTATTCCTCGTATCGTGGAGCGCCGACGCGAATCGAACGTATCGCGGCCGCCACCACCGACATTCAGCACATGCTGCATCAGGGCATGACGTACTATGACGCCACGTTCTGGGTAGGTGCGAACGCGGTGATCCGCAAGGCCGCGCTTGACGACATTTGCGTGGTCTCAACTGAGGGCACGCGCACGGTGAAAACGTATATTCAGGACCGCACGGTGATCGAAGATACCGAATCCAGCATTGATTTGGGCTATTTCGGCTGGCATCTGGTTAATTATCCAGAGAGGTTGAGTTATAGTGCCACACCGCCGGATTTCGGCTCATTGGTGGTGCAGCGACGACGTTGGGCGAATGGTGGTCTGCTGATTATCGGCAAATTCTTCCGTATTGTGCATGCGCGGCATCAACAAGGCAATGATGTGACGTTGGGCGAGTGGGCGTTGCGCGTGAACTATATGGCGTCCATCGCATGGTCGAGTTTCGGCTTGATGTTCCTGTTGGCGTATCCGTTCGATCAGCGGCTGCTCAGCCCGTGGGTGGTGTTCGCTTCGTTGCCGTATTTTGCCACCATGTCTAGCGATTTGAAACGCAACGGATATAAGCGTTCCGATATTTTCCGTATTTACGGTTTCAATATCGTGCTGTTGACGGTGAATCTTTCCGGTACGCTCAAGTCGATTCAGCAGGGCATGACGAACACGAAGATTCCGTTCGCGCGTACGCCGAAGGTCAATAATCGTACCGCTTCTCCGGCATTGTATGTGACGATGCCGTGGGTGATCATTATTTATTCGTGCATGGTGTTCTATGCCGATACGTTTTCGCATAATTGGGGTAACGCGGTGTTCGCCGGATTCAATGCGATCGTGACGTTCTGGGCGCTGACCGCATATATCGGCATCTGGCATTCCGTGCAAGACATGGTGGTCGGTCTGATTCGTTGGTTCTTCGTGCCGATTAAGGAGCCACAGCAGGAGGCTGCCCGCAAAAAGTCTTCCTGGCGTGACGTTCTCTATTTCGGCGACCGCCAAATGATCTACGAGTCCCGCCCGCTGTAGCCTTGAGACTTCTCTAGCCCGTGTGTACGTGTACGGGCGGCGGTTGTAGATGCCTCCATTCCTATGCAACTTGCGTTTCCGTCTGCACGTCCTAGTGTTTGGGGAGGATGGCCGCACGTTTTTGGCTTGCTGACCTCACGATTTGGGAAAAAGGCGGAAAATAAAATCGTAAGGTCGAAACCAAATCGCAATCGTGCGACGGGACTCAAGATTGCAACGGTCGGTACATCAAAATCATGATATGAAGGAACGGGGTCGCAGCATCCTGGTGTCCATCATTTCGAGGAATGACGGGTAGGTGTGTCGAAACGTTTGACAAATCTGAATTGCTGGCTTACGATTGGTGAAACGTTTCGACGAAACGATTCGATAAAATACGAGCGTGATTCTGCGGAAGAAATTCCGGAAGGCTCGGCGGATGGCTTTGTTGAACGATGGACGAGAGCTGCGGTACGCATGACGTGTAACGCAAATGACTTGGAGAGCCGAGGGAGGCGGAAGATGACGGGTATCAAAGACGTGGCCCAGGAGGCTGGAGTGTCGGTCAGCACCGTTTCGTACGCGCTTTCCGGCAAGCGTTCCATTTCCGCCAAAACCACCGACAAGGTGATGGCCGCCGTTGAACGGCTCGGCTATACGCCGGATGCCAGCGCCCGCAAAATGCGTGGCATGCGTAATCATATTTTTGCGCTCAGTGCGCCGATCCGCGGCGATATTAATCAGGCCAAATACAACGCTTACTTTCTGCAGACCGCATGGCAGGCGAAGAACCGCGGCTACGATGTACTGTTGCTTACCGGCGAGGATGCGGTGGCCGACATCCGCCGAGTGACGCAAAGCAATTTGGTTGATGGCGTGGTGTTGCTTGATATTGAGGAGCGTGACGAGCGTACCGCTCAGGCTGGTTCGTATTCCAAACCCTGTGTGGCCATCGGTTACCCTGCGGAGCATGAAGGTTGCGCCTGCGTCGATATCGATTTTGCTGAGGCTGGTCGTATGGCTGCGGATTGCCTGTATTCCAAGGGGCATCGCAACGCCATGTTTTTGCGTGACAATGAGACCGATTACGATCGCGGTTCGGGCTATGTGTTGCTGTTTCGCGAGGCTTTGCTGGAACGCGCCAAAGAGTTGGGCATGACGATTCATGAATCCTCCAAGCATCGGGATGATCGTTTTGATGCGGCGGAATTCGTGCGCGAGCTTCGTTCTTCGGGCGAGCGCCCCACGGCGATTGTCAACCAGGCGAACGCCAACGTGCTGAAGTTGGTATTGCAGCAGTTGCAGGCTTCGGAATTGCGTGTGCCGGATGATATTTCGGTATTGTCGTGCGGTACGTATTTCGAGGGGGAGCTGATGCCCCAGCCGATTACCGAAATGCCGGTCATGCCGCAGGAACTATGTTCCAAGGCTGTGGATCTGTTGGTCGAGGCCATCGACGAGCATCGCGACATCAAGGGATTGGTGGAGCTGTCCACTCCGGTCATGCATAGTCGAGGTTCCGTTACCAAAGTCGGTGACGCATGATAGGAAAACCGTAGGTGCGTGCCCGTGAAAGGCGGGTGGTTTTTACGCTCATAATCGAAACGATTCGAAAGTAAGCGAAGACGCTGAAAACGAAGCGAAGATGGTGATTTCTGAAGTGAAAACCACTGAACTTTACCCATCGTTGAAACGTTTCGAAAAAAGGGAAAAACATATACCAATCTTCATAACTGAAAAACAATTCAAGACATAACTCAACAACACAATCACCGCCAATAAAAGGAGAAACCATGAAGATCACACAAGGTATCGCACTCGCGGCCGCGGCGGCAATGTCGCTGGCCACGCTCGCTGCATGCGGCAGCGACACCGCGCAAGACGCGGAAACGCCAGATAGCCTGTCGTTCTGGTACTACGAGGAAGACGACGCCGGTCAGACCCAGGCATGGCGTCGCGCCGCGGAAGCCTTTGAAAAGGAAACCGGAGTCGAAATCAAGTTCGAACGCAAATCCTTCACGCAGATCGCCCAGAACGGTAGCCAGTTCCTGAACTCCGACGAAGCGCCGGATCTTATGGAATCCAATCGTGGCAATGGCTCCGCAGGTGTACTCTCCACCATGGGACTGCTTACTGATCTCGGCGATTATGTCTCCCAGTACGGTTGGGACAAGAAGGTGACCGGCGCGAACGCGGCCGTCGCCAAGTATGACGAAAACGGCATCATGGACGGCGACACCTGGTATGGCATGACCAGTTACGCGGAATTCCAGCGCGTCTACTACAACAAGGACCTGTTCGCCAAGTACGGGCTGGAGATTCCGACCACCTACGACGAATTCGTGGAAGTTTGCCAGAAGTTCGTGGATGCCGGTGTGACGCCGATCGCCGCCGATGCGCAGGAATACGGCGTGATGTGGCTGTGGTGGCAGCTGGTCTCCAAGAACGCCGATGCTAAGTTCATCGACAACTGGCAACTCTATAAGGGCGATGTTGATTGGAATTCCAAGATTCTCACCAATTCAGTGAATACCATCAACGATTGGCTCGATAAGGGCTTCATCTCCCGTAACGTCACCGGCATGAAGGCAGAAGATACTACGCAGGCGTTCATCAAGGGTGAGTATCCGATTTATCAGACCGGCACTTGGAACCAGGGGCGTTTCGTCAAGCAGATTACCACTTTCGATTGGGACGCTGCGGTAATGCCGGAGTCGAATTTTGCGATTGGCTGCGCCGGTAATCTATTGGTGATTCCGGAACGTTCGCACCACAAGGATCTTGCTGCGAAGTTCATTGATTACGTGCTTTCCGACGATGTGCAGAACTACCTCGGCAACGCCGGCGGTATTCCTGTGGCGGGTGACGTCAGCAAGATCACTGATGAGAAGAGCAAGGACATGATTGAGGAATACACTTCCTATGCCAATGATGGCAAGCTCAGCTACTATCCGGATTATGCGGCTTCCAACCTCACCGACGCGGTTCCGGCGGAGTTCCAGGAACTGGTGAACGGCACCAAGAAGCCGGCCGACGTGCTCAAGGGCATCCACGAGAAGTATGATGTCGGTGTGGAAGACATGGGCGTCAAGACCAACTGATCTCGCTTCCAACATCGTGTTCAACGTCGCACGGGATTATTTCGATTTTTCAAAAACCAATTTGTGAATAATCCCGTGTGGCATTGGAAATTACAACTCGCAAATCGTGCATCTCAATCGTAGATAATTTACCAGCAACGCAGCACAACCAAAGGAAAAGCCAAAATGTCAAAGAAGACCAAAACAGGGGGAGTCTCAATGTCAAGGCTTCCCGGAAACCGTTCCGCAAAATTCGTACCATATCTTATTCCCGGACTGGTGGGACTGCTCGTTATCGTCGTTATTCCATTCGTATGGAACATTTACTTGAGCTTCACTCGCTGGCGTGGAGTCGGACCGGTTAAATTCGTTGGATTGCAGAATTGGAAACGTCTGTTTGCTGATTCCACATTCTGGATTTCATTTGCTAATTCATTCTGGATTATTGTGGCTATCGTAGTTATTCCTACGATTCTCGGACTTTTTATTTCGTCACTGTTGACTGACGTTATTCAGAAAAAATTCGGTGGAAAGACGGCTTCTTTCCTGCGGGCCATGTTCTACCTGCCACAGCTGCTGCCAGTTGCGGTTGCGGCCATCATCATGGGCTGGATTTTCCGTCCGGAAGATGGTGCGGTGAACGCGCTGCTTGTTAAGCTCGGCTTGGGATCGCTACAACATAATTGGCTCGGTAGTCCTGATAGCGCGCTTCCGGTACTGATGTTCATCCTGGTGTGGATTCAGTTGGGCTATCCGATTGTGATTTTCATGTCCGGTCTGCAGCGCGTGGATCCTGAACTTTACGAGGCGGCTGGTCTTGACGGAGCCAACTGGTGGCAGAAATTCCGTGTGGTCACGCTGCCATCCATTATTCCCGAACTGTTGGTGGTCATCCTCACTGCCACCATCGGTGCGCTGAAAACCTTCGCACCGGTCTATCTGCTCACCAAAGGCGGGCCGGGAACGGCAACTACCGTGCCATCGTACTATTCCTATAATCAATTCTTCCAAGTGCAACAAGTCGGCTACGGCGCGGCCATCTCCACAGCGCTCACCGTGGTCATCATCGTGTTCTCCATCGTGTTCACCATGGTGCAGAAGCACGTCGAAAAGGAACTGGTCTGAACGGTCCAAACCGTAACAGACCCGCCAAATGTAAGACTCGCAAGACTTCGAAAGCCGAGGAAACAACCATGACGCAAACCATGACCGCATCGGCAGCGCGGAAAGCATCCAAGAAAACCCAACATGTGCGCTCGACCGGCGATTGGATCACCCTCATTGTGCTCATCGCAGCCGCACTGCTCGTGCTTTTCCCGCTGCTCGTACTCACCATCAACGCATTCAAAACGCCTGTCGATTACAATGCCACCGGTCCGCTTTCTCTGCCGAAACACTTCACCATGGATGGCATTATCTCCTTCTGGACCACCACCAAATTCCCTCTGAAATTCTGGAACAGCCTGATTATTTCACTGGTGGTGGCAGCGGCCGCCGTCGTGCTTTCCGTGCTGAACTCCTTCGCACTCGGCATTGGTAGAGTCAAAGGCAACACATGGATCGTGCTCGCCATCATGCTTGCCAACATGATGCCGCAGGAGGCGCTGCTCTACCCGCTATACACCATGTTCAAGCAACTCGGATTGTATAACACCAAATTGGCGATCATCATCGTCTTCACCATTATTCAAAGCGCATATGGCACATATCTGCTGTCATCCGTATACGGCACATTCCCACAGGCCATTCTCGAAGCGGCAGCCATCGACGGCGCCTCGCGCTGGCAGATCCTACGCAAGGTGGTGCTGCCGATTTCCTGGCCGACCATCAGCGTGCTATTCGTGTTCTTCTTCGTGTGGACATGGAACGAATACATGATTCCAATGGCATTCCTGATGGGCGATGACGTGCAGACCATTCCGCTGGCGCTCGCCACATTGCAGGGTCAGCGCACGATGGACGCGACCACACTTGCTTCGGCTTCGCTGCTGAGCATTGTGCCGACCATTATTTTCTTCATTATTTTCCAGCGTAAGTTGTCGCAGGGCATCACTGCCGGTGCCGTAAAGTAGTAGAAAAGGGGTTTCTTATGACTCGAGACAACGATTGGAGCACCATGCAAAATAGCTCACGTCACGATATGCAGGTCGATTCGTTGGGTGCGTTCTCCGCGCGCAATCCGCTGGACTCGCTTGCGGTTGCGGCGCCGGGACGCACGCGTTGTGTGAACGCCGAGAATCCCACAGGCGGCAAGGGCACTGCGGCCACTGCGGCCAGCGCGCTTGGACCGTCGCGCAAGGGCAGCCCCTGCATTCAGACCGTGAAAGCGGGGGAGAACGTCACTTTGATGGATGTGGACGGTCCGGGCGTAATCCGCCATATTTGGATGACTGTCACCGATCGCACGTCGCCTACCGGCCCGAACGTGCTTCGTAACCTGATCCTGGAATTCTATTGGGATGGCGAGGAAACCCCGTCCGTGCAATGCCCGATCGGCGACTTCTTTTGCTGCGGCCACGCGCAGGCCTGCCGAGTCAATTCGATGCCGGTGGTGGTCGTACCCAATCGCGGTTTCAACTGCTACTTCTCCATGCCGTTCGAACATGCGCGCATTGTGCTCCGCAACGATCACAATGAAGACGTTCCCGCGTTCTTCTACCAGATCGACTACACCGAATATGACTCGCTTCCGGCCGGCACCATGCGTTTCCATGCGCAGTGGCGTCGCGAGCGTGTCACCGAACTTGCCCGCGACTATGTGGTGCTTGACGGCGTGCAGGGGCGTGGCGCGTATATCGGCACATATCTGGCGCTCACCGCGTTGGAAAGCCGCTGGTGGGGCGAGGGTGAAGTCAAAATGTACATCGATGGAGACGACCAGTACCCTACATGGTGCAGTACTGGTGCCGAGGATTATTTCGGTGGTGCGTGGAGTTTCGCTGATTTTGATGAGCATGGGCGCATGCATGAGCAGACGTTCTGCGCGCCGTACGTCGGATTCCCGTTCTACTCACAGCGTCTCGCCTCGCATCGCGAAAGCGCGTATTGGGATGTGAATACGCCTGTGACCCGCGGACTGTATCGCTGGCACATTCCCGATCCGATTTATTTCGAGCACGATCTGCGTGTGGAATGGCAGCAGATCGGCACTGAAGAGGGCGGCAATTTCGAGCGTCAGGACGACGTCGCTTCCGTCGCATACTGGTATCAGCTCGAGCCGCACACACCGTTCGATCCGATTGGCGATCGTCGCTTCCGTCAGCCCCGCTGAATTGTTGTCTGCACAACCCGCAAAATCGGGCCGATTCAAGAGTTGTGCAGACAGCAATCGGCCCATTTATACCCCTGAACTTGCGATTTCCAGTCTTTCCGGTCAGTTCGGGGGTGTTGTGCTGTCTGCACGACTTGCGTTCTGTGCCTGCACAACTCGGGTTTTAACCCAATTTTGTGGGTTGTGCAGACGGGAAATGCGACTTGTGCAGACGGGATTAGATGTCGCAACGCCTGCTGTGCCGATTATCGTGCGAACGTTCTGCGCATCCACGCAACAGCCAGTTGTGTCCAGATCTGCATGCTTGGTTCGATGCCGTTGACGCCCTGCCATGCGGTTTCCGCAGTGCCCAACGACAGTCCGTGACCGCCGTTCGGGAACAGGTGCGCCTCCACACTGACGCCAGCCTTCTTGCAGGCGTCGATCAGCATCAGTGTGTTCTCATATGGCACGACTTCGTCGGGAACGGTGTGCCATACGAACACCGGCGGTGTTTTGGTGTCAATATGGCGTTCGATCGACACGGATTCGAGCGCTTCCGGATCGTTGCGTCGCTCGCCAAGCAGCGAGTCGAAACTGCCGCGATGCGCGAGCGTGCCAGACGTAATTACAGGATAGGCGAGCATCAAACCGTTCGGGCGCACCGCATCCGGGTCATATCCATGTGCCTCAAGCACGTCATCGCTGGTGGACGTGGCGAGATTCGCAGCCAGATGACCACCCGCGGAAAAACCGATTACAGCAATCGCCTCCGGATCAACATGCCATTCAGCGGCATGCTCACGAATCATCTTCATCGCATCGGCAGCTTCCAAAAGCGCAACTGGAAAAACGGAAGGTTTTACCGAATATCGCAACACAAAAGCATTGAAACCGGCCGCGAGGAACTGCATCGCGATCGGCTCCGCTTCGCGATCGGACGTCATTTCGTAACCGCCGCCCGGAATCACGAGAACGGACGGACGTACACGATCGGGAACGATTTCTTCACTGTTGTCAAGGCAATATCCGACGAATTTCGCTGCGCTGCCATCGATGCCAAGAATTTCGTGTTCGAAATATTTCATATATCCATCATAGGTGGAACACGACGCACGTTATGCAGGAACTATTTGGTCCCGCTATTTTTCGTACCTTGTGATCCGTGGATGCAAATTGTGCAGTCGGGAGAGTGCGTCCTACTCGAGCAGCCAGTCGAGAATGTTGCGGTGTTGAATGCCTTGGTAGTCGCCGAGACCGACGGTATCTAGAGTGAGCAGCGTTTTGGGGTGATTGTCGCGCACGGTCTGCAATGGTGCCAGTTCCCGCGCAAGTGTCGACTCGTCAAGCACGGTTTGCGAAACCTGATAGTAGTGCGGGCCGTTGGCGTCGGATGCGACGAAATCGATTTCTCCGCCCCGAAGCTTGCCGACCGAAACGGTGCTGTACCGTCGCAGCAATTCCAAGTAGATCACGTTTTCGATGCGGTGTCCGAGGTCGCCTTGCCTTTTGCCAAGCAGCCAGAATCGAAATCCCATATCGCCCAAATAATATTTGGATTCGCTATGCAGATACGCTTTGCCTTGCAGGTCGTATCTGGTTGCTTCGAAAAGTAGGTAATTACGAACCATTTCTTCGATATACCCGCTGATTGTGGTGGGAGAAATGCGGCGGCCGCTTGCGGCGAGGCCTCCGGACATGCTTTTCAGTGATGCAAGATTACCTACATTGTCGGCGAGGAATGCAGCTACATCGTTGAATGCCCGCATATCCATACGGGGGTTCCGCTGTGCGATGTCCGCTACAAGAATGGTGTTGAACACGCCTCCCAAATAGTCGGCGATGTCCCGATCTTCGGTGAGCTGCGTGACGTAGGGGAGTCCTCCATATGTGAGATACCGGTCGAACAGCGCATTGTCATTTGCTGTTGATTGCAATGCATTTCGGTATTCCGAGAAAGACAGTGGCAGCATCTTAAGTTCGACATATCGTCCGGTGAGGAGTGTTGCCAATTCGCTGGAAAGCAGATTTGCGTTCGATCCGGTGATATACAAATCGACGTCATCACGCACGTACAGTCCGTCCGCAGCTTTTTCGAAATGTTCGACGTGCTGTACTTCGTCGAGAAAAACATAGTTGGTGCAGTTCGGCTGCAGTCTCTCAACGATGTAATCGTATAAAGACTGGTAATCGGTTGGATAGTGTGCGTCGAGAGATTCGAAATTAATGGAGATGATACGGCTTTCTGCAATGCCTTTCGCAACCAGCGAACGGCGGAAAAGCTCTAAAACCATGGATTTTCCGCAACGTCGCAGACCGGTGATCACCTTGATGACATCCCGGTCTTTCCACCGTTGAAGCCAATCGGTGTACTGCGGTCGCTCGATAAGCTCACTGGTGACCATGTGGAACCTCTGCCCTGCTGAAATGATGTTGATGTTATCCATGATATGTCGAAAACGTCCAGTGAAATGGATGATTTTTCGATTTTTGCAGAATTGTCCATTTTACTGGATGATTTTGTGGAAAATACAGAATCGTCCAGTGAAATGGATGATTTTGCAGAGTGGGTGAGTGATATGGACGTGCGATTGGGCAAATCGGAAGTAATGTTGCGATCATTCGACGGAATTCACGAATGTGTATGGCCGCTCACATGTCTGATACATTTTTCTCAGCTAATTGGCAGGAACACGTATCATTCCTCCAAGACTCGGGCGCTTATATAGAACATGTCAGCAGTTACGGCGGCTGGCGAGGTTCCTGAAGAACCCCATAACTGAACCCTTCTTCTCTCTTCTCTCTCAGCCGGCGGCCCTTCTCTCCGCCGGCTTTCTTCTTTTCTGAACACGATGCATGCGATTCGTGCGATTCGCGATTTATGTTTCGCGATTTTGCCGAAAAGAGTTGCAAGACAAACGGCCGACCATGCGTGAGTAATGCATGGTCGGCCGTTTGTGATGCTGGTGATTATGCGTGGTCGCGTGCAGGCATTCGTGATTCAGCAGCGCTCGTACGAGAACCTGCGCAGGCGTTCGAAGCATTCCACGCTTTCGTCAAGCCATGGCATGCCGATCACGAATACGTGGCCGAGCGTTTCGTGGCGGCGTGGCTTCGGGTCGAACAGTTCGAAATCGGCTCCCTTGCGGGCCAGTGCGGCAGCAAGCGCCAGATTGTCGGCCTCGAGGAAATCGTCGCCGCAGGTCACGATGAACAGTGGCGGCAGGTCGACGTTGAACGCCAGGCCTTCGGCGGTGAGGAACTTCGGGTCGGCGGCTTCGATGCCGTCGAAGAATTCGACGCCCAGCATCTGTTCGAGTCCGGTGCGGCGATTCGGATCGTAGCCTACGGTCAGTTCGCTTCCCATGGTTTCCAACGATGCGGAACTGTAGGCACCGCACACCGGAGCGGCACCGGCGAAACCAATGCCCGAAGGCTCATCCACGCCGAATGCGGCAGCGGCTTCGGCATTGTTTTCAATCGCCAACGTCAGCATGGTCAACGCGCCGCCTGCCGAATCGCCGGTGAGGAACACGGCGTTCGGATTAACCGGATAATCAGTCAAATGCGCCTTGATCCAACGCAATGCCGCCTGAACGTCCGCCAGCTGACCCCTCAAATCGGTTTGCGGGGCCGGTCGGTAGTTCAGTGAGAATACGGCGAAGCCCGTTTCGGCCAGATGCACGTTGAAGTTGCGGTTCAATTCCTTATATCCGTAAGTGAAACCGCCGCCGTGTATATCGATGTACACCGGCAGCGTATGCCCGCAGCGCAGCACCGCATCGTGCGGTAGATACAGGTCGAGCAAATGTCCTCTGCACTGTCCGGCTTCCGTATCGTAGCCACCGTCAGGCAGGTATGGAATATCTTCGATCACGTCGATTGTGTCAGGTGTGTGCCACAGTTCGGAACGCGGGGTGTCAACCGCGATCGCGCCGAAACGCATGTCGAGAATGCCGCGGACGCGCTCTTCGGAAAGGCCTTCGAGATCGCCGTCGGTTTCCGTCCAACGTTCCGCATGGTCGATCATCTCACGGGTGATGCCATATTTTGCCGCGCATTGTGCGCTGAGTTCCTCAATGGTCTGTGTGCTCGTCATCGACGCCGTCCTTTCATGATGTTCATGCGATTGCGGCCGTTCCGTCATCGGAATGCCGCACCTCGATATATCGTACCGGTTCGATATAGAAAGCGCTACTGCGATCACCTATATTCCTTTACGTCCAGAGCGAATTTATGTAACGGTACATGCGTTGATTTTATTGCGATTGCGACACGCCGAAATCACTCACGTTGCATCAAAAAACGGTTCGCATAGAATAAGTCGCGTTTGCGAATCCGAACAGGGGTTTCGACCGAGAGAGACGGCAACGGGACGCTCGACAAACGACGGACGTGAATCGTAACGGCAACGAATGGCCGTAAAAGCAACGCAAAAACGCAAAACCAACCCACGAAAACCCAGACAACCAGCAAACAATCCGAAGGAACGCTACGTATGTACGTCGATCCGAATCGTAATACAGAAGCAGGCAACCTTAAATGGATCCTGCCATACTGCAAACCCGACCTGCCACGAGTGGCCGGCGCGATAGTGCTGTTCTGCGTCAACAACACCATGGCGCTCATCATTCCGCTATTGTCAGGCCTCATCGTGGACCGTGTCATCGTGCAAGGCCAAGTCGACGAACTGACGCGACTGTGCATCATGATGATCGTGTTCACCATCGTGCGCGTCGCCTCGCGCTACGGCTACCAAATGTGGATGGAACGCTTCGGGCAGAACTCCGTATTCCGTCTCGTCAGCGACGAATACGAGAAACTGCACGAACTCGACTTCACCTATTTCAATCACACGCGTACCGGCGACATCATGAGCCGCATGACCTCCGACACCGATGCCATACGCCACGCGCTGAGCTGGGTGAGCTACCAGGTGCTTGACTGCGTGGTCATGTTCATTGGCGCGCTCGCCATGATGTTCACCATCGACTGGCGGCTCGCGCTCGCGCTCGCATGCGTCACGCCGTTCATTTTCATCCTTACGCGCGGACTCTCCACGCACGCAAGACCACTGTTCTTCGCCATCCGCAACTCGCTTGCCGAAATGAACTCAATGGTCGAAGAAAACATCGAAGGCAACCGCGTGGTCAAAGCGTTCGTGCGCGAACCGTATGAAACCGAAAAATTCGACAAACACAACGACGATTACATGCAACGCAACATGGACCAGGCCTACAACAGCCGCAAATACATGCCGTGGCTCGACGGTCTCGGCTTCTCACTGCAGCTGATCACGCTTGGATTCGGCGGATTCCTGGTCATCACCGGGCGCATGACCCTCGGCAATCTCGTGGCGTTCAACTCCTACCTGTGGATGATCGACGGGCCGGTACGCCAATCCGGATGGCTGATCAACGACTGGCAGCGTTTCAACGCATCCTGCATCAAAATCCGCAAACTGCTCACCGCTCAGTCACGTATTACGGAAAAGCCGGAAAATACGGAAAAACCGGGAGACAGCGCCGACGCGAATCACGCCAGCACAGCGGCCGCAACCGCTGCAACAACCAACACAACCCGCATCGCAGGCAGCATCGACTTCCAGCATGTCAGCTTCGCCTTCCCCGACGAACCGGACACCCCCGTGCTTGAAGATGTGGATTTCCATGTTCCGGCAGGCGCCAAACTCGGCATTCTCGGCGAAACCGGCGCGGGCAAATCCACCCTCGTCAACCTCATCTCCCGCTTCTACGACCCCACCGAAGGCCATGTGCTCATCGACGGCGTCGACGCGCGAGACTGGCCGCTCGCCACACTGCGCTCGCAAGTGTGCGTCGTGGCGCAAGACACGTTCCTGTTCTCCGACACCATCGGCGGCAACATCAGCTTCGGCGCGGGCGAACAACGCGAATACGACGAACGGTACATTCGCCGCATGGCCACCATCGCCGGCGCGGACGGCTTCATCCGCAGCATGCCGGAAGGCTACGATACCGTGGTCGGAGAGCGTGGTGTCGGCCTTTCCGGCGGTCAAAAACAGCGTCTGAGCCTCGCCCGCGCGCTTGCGGACAATCCGTCGATCCTCATCATGGACGACACGACCAGCGCCGTCGATATGGAAACGGAAGCGGAAATCCAACGTCACCTGCGCGATCTGGACGAACAGAAAACCATCGTCACCATCGCACACCGTATTTCATCGGTGAAAGATTCCGATCTGATCCTCGTGCTTGAGCATGGCCGCATTGTGGAGCGCGGCACGCATGACGAACTGGTGGCCGCGCACGGCCGATATTGGGAGATCTACTACAGGCAGCTCGGCTTGCAGGCGGGTCGTTCGCAAGGTTTCGAAGCGTAGGCGCGGGAAGGCAGGAAAGGGGGGAAACCCATGGCAAAACGTAACACATACCGCGAAGATGAAGAGCTGGAAGAACAGATCAACCTGCATGATATTCTGCGCATCGGCGTCTATGTAAAGCCGTATATGTCACGAATCATACGCATTCTTGCCGTCGTCGTCATGATGAGCTGCATTGCGGTAGTCGTGCCATATTTGACGAAAATCATGATTGACAGCGCGATTCCGTCGAAAAATCTCACCTTACTTGGTGAATTAACGGGGTTGATGGCCGTACTTATTGTGATGTATGAGTTTGGATTGCGTTATCGTACCGTCGAAATTACTCGCGTCGGTCAGCTCATGTTGAAAGACATGCGCCGCGATATTTTCACGCATATTCAGACGCTGCCGTTCAGCTATTTCGATTCGCGTCCGCACGGCAAAATCCTGATTCGCGTGGTCAATTATGTGAACACGCTTTCCGACACGTTGAGTTCCGGTTTGATCAATGTGATTTCCGACGTGTTCACGTTCCTGATCACCTTGGTGGTCATGTTTGTGGTCGATTGGCGGCTCGCACTGTTCAGTCTGGTGCTCTTCCCGTTCCTGATCGCGTGGGTGCTGGTATTGCAGCATTTCCAGCGCCGCGCGTATCAGGTGTTGTCGAACAAGCAGAGCAATCTCAACGCGTTCATTCACGAGTCGATCGCCGGCGTGAAAACCACGCAGACCTTCGCCCAGGAGGCGGCGCAGTTCAAAACCTTCCAAGGGCAGCAAGACGACGTGCGCACCTCGTGGATGAAGGCCGTGCATATCCAGTTCCTCATGTGGCCGGGCATTCAAACCATTTCCGTCATGACGATCGCATTCATCTACTATGTGGGCGTCACGGGCTTCGGCGCGGTAAACGTTTCCACCGGCGTGCTGATCGCGTTCGTTGGCTATGCGAATAATTTCTGGAATCCGGTGATCAGCATCGGCAATTTCTACAATCAGCTGATCACTTGTTCCGCATATCTTGAGCGTATTTTCGAAACGCTTGACGTGCAGCCGGAGATTCGTAACGCTCCTGACGCGACTGAACTGCCGCAAATTGAAGGACGCGTCGATTTCAACGATGTAGTTTTCCGTTACGAGCCTGACGGTCGCAATATTCTCAATCTGGTTGATCTGCATGTTGAGCCAGGCAGCACCGTTGCGTTGGTTGGTCCGACCGGTGCCGGCAAAACCACGATTATCAATCTGCTGTCGCGTTTTTACGACGTTGCAGAAGGTTCGGTCACAATTGATGGTCATGATGTGCGTTCTGTCACATTGGAATCGTTGCGTCGGCAGATGGGCGTCATGCTGCAGGATACGTTCATTTTCTCCGGCAATGTGCGCGAGAACATCCGCTACGGCAAGTTGGATGCGACCGATGCTGAGATCGAAGCGGCCGCGAAGGCGGTGCATGCGCACGAGTTCATCATGGATTTGCCGAACGGATACGACACGGTGGTGGAGGAGCGTGGTTCCACGCTTTCCGCAGGTCAGCGCCAGTTGATCGCGTTTGCCCGCGTGCTTCTGGCCGATCCGCGTATTCTGATTCTCGACGAAGCCACGTCGAACATCGATACGCGTACCGAAGAGGCGCTTCAGGCCGGATTGAACCACCTGCTGAAGGGGCGTACGAGCTTCATCATCGCGCACCGACTGTCCACCATCGAGAACGCAGACATGATCTGCTACATCGACCATGGGCAGATCGTAGAACAAGGCAACCACGCCGAGCTGCTTGCCAAGCGTGGTGCCTATTATCGCCTCTACGATTCCCAATACGCCATGATCAAGGTCTAAATGGGCTGATTAGGGCTTGGACTGATTGGCTTGAAATCAGCCTTCCTGCTAGCCGCTTGTCGTTTTTCGGCCGGCGGCTAGCCGCAAATTATCAGGTACGAGGCGGAAGATAGGGAAGTCAGAAAGCAACGCATGTTGCTGCGCACGAAGATGACGCGTGAATGCGTCGATGAAACAACGCGGGAAGGTTTGGTATGGCAGTAGAGAAGCCAGTTCTCACCCAGGAGCAGCAAGATGCGGTCGCAGCGCTCGCATCCACCAACGTGTATGCGAAGCAATCGAAATTCAAAACCTTCCGCGAGTTGCCGCCGAAAGACAAGTGGCCGTACTTCAAGCAGAACTTTCTGACCGATGTGCTGATCATTATCGCAGTGGTCGGCTTGGTACTTGCTTTCGTCATCTCGTATGTGACCAAAGGTCCCGAGGCCGAGCTGAGTCTTGAAGGTGTCGATATGGCGGAATATTCCGAACAGATTGATGCGTTGGGCGCTGATTTTGTGAAGACGCAAGGTATTGAAGACGAGCGTCTCGTGCGGACGGATGCCTCCATTGCGATTAGCGAGAATGCCGCGCAAGATGGTTCCGCATCGTTGACGGCTCGCGTTTCGGCAGGTCAGATCAACATGATTGTTGCCGAAACCGATATTTTCGCCGAAGTCAATGATCGCGGCGACATCACCAAACCCGCGGAAGTGATGAGTGCCGCCGATCTTGAGCAGGTCAAGGATGCGCTGGTCGACGCCAAAGGCAATCCGGTTTCCGATGTGAACGACGCTGTCGGATTCGACTTGTCCCATTCGAAAACATGGACTTCCATGAAGGGACTGCCGAAAGAAGGGGTTATTCTCGGATTCAGCAATATCACGGAATCCAAGGATATGCCGATTCAATTCGTGGAATATCTGCAATTCGAGTAGGTATTTGCTGGTCTTCGAACGGTCATTTCAGTTGCTGAATATTTGCTGAATGTGCGTAGACACGCACATCGCGGTTGCCCCGTTTTCCGCTTAAGCTAGTGAGGGTACGTCAAACGATGCACGTCAACGGATAGGCGGCATTCGGAATTCGAAGGAGATGGAAATGGAGAACGGCAATATGACTCCCCTTGTTCCTCGGCAGGATGGGCGCCTTGAATGGGGCAATGGTGTGGTCTCCATGCTGTTTGACATTGCCGCCGATTCCCCCGTTCGCCTCTGCAACGTTGTAGGGCGCAACATGGTTCCGATCGATGGTCGCTTGTCTGACGATGGAAAGCCAGTGGTTGAAAAGGATCCGCGTCCGATTGTTGAGGTGTGTGCCGCCAATACCGGTTCGCAAGACAACCGACTGACGCTGATTGCCACAGTTGCCGGCAGCCAATTGCGATTCGTTTCCGCGCTTGCTTCCGAACCTGAACCAGGTTCCGCCGATCCGTTCCGTTTGGAGATCACGCAGTTCGCGCCGTATGCCGATCTTGAACCGAAAGGTCGTGAATTCGAGCCGACGGCAAGCGAACGTGACGCAGCCGATTCCGCCGCGAATTCCGCGTCCGAGGCGGTTTCCGCCGATTCCAATGCAGGCTTGGTGGTCACTTCCGTATTCGAGGCGTTCCCGAATCTTTCCGCAGTGCGCACCTACACGCGTCTGCAGTCCGCCAGGCAACTGCCGATTGAAGCGGTGTCATCGTTGAATCTGACCGTTCCGATGCGCGTCAACTGCGGCAAGGTGCATCGTTCGAATATTTTCTGGGGCGATGCCGCTTGGGCTGTGGAAAACGATTGGCGTGTTCGTCCGCTGCGTGACACTCAGGTGCGTAACCGCAACCAGAAAATCAATCCTGGTCAGTCTAGTTCGCGTTTTGCCATGAGCTCGACTTCTACATGGAGCTCGGGAGAGCATGAGCCGGCCGGCATTCTGCAGGTGGAAGGTTCGGTACGCCGCGCCCGCGATTTTTCCGTAATGTGGCAGATCGAGCATAACGGTCCGTGGGAGTGGGAAGTCGGCGAGGACGATCCCGGTCTGCACGTCACTGCGTTCGGTCCGGAATATAAGGATCATGGTTGGTTCACCAATCTTGGTGAAGGCAATGATTTCGAGTCGGTTCCTGTGTCGTTTGCCATTGCCGCAGGCGATTGGCAGCAGGCCGTCGCCGAAATGACGTTGCAGCGTCGTGCGCTGCGCATTGCCAAGGCTCGTGAGTTGGGGCGCGTCGATCAGTTCGAGCATACGCAGGGTCTTGTGATCTACAACGATTACATGAATACGCTGTTCGGTGACCCTCGTATTGAGAAGGAACTGCCGCTGATTGAAGGTGCGGCAAGCGTTGGCGCGGATGTTTTCTGCATTGACGCCGGCTGGTACGACAGCACCGACGGCGGCTGGTGGGACATGGTCGGCGAATGGCAGGCCTCCACCAACCGTTTCGGCGACGCCGGTCTGCGCGGTCTTGCCGACACGATTCGTGCTCATGGCATGGGCTTGGGACTGTGGCTCGAACCTGAAGTGATCGGCGTGAAATCGCCGCTTGCGAGCATGTTGCCGGATTCCGCGTTCTTCCAGCGTCATGGTGTTCGCGTGTGCGATTCGGGTCGTTATCTGCTTGATTTCCGTTCTCCCGAAGCGCGAGAGCATGTTACGCGTACTGTTGATCGTTTGATTGACGATTTCGGTGCGGTGTTCTTCAAGTTCGACTACAACACCATTCCCGGCGTCGGCACTGATTTGAATGCCGAGTCCGTTGGCGATGGCCTGCTCGAGCATTGCCGCGCATATGTGGATTGGCTTGACGATCTGCGTCGCCGTCATCCGGATGTGATGATCGAAAACTGCGGTTCCGGTGCCATGCGCGCCGATTACGCGCAGTTGTCCCGCTTGGATTTGCAGTCCACTTCCGACCAGTGCGATCCTCTGATTTATGCTGCGATTGCGGCTGGTGCAGGTATGACGATTCTGCCGGAACAGCAGGGTAATTGGGGTTACGCTCAGCAAGAGATGGATGATGAGACTGCTGTGTTCACGCTTGCTACGGGTGTGCTCGGCAGGCTGTATCTGTCTGGTTTCATCGATCGCATGACGGAGCCGCGTCTTTCACTCGTTCGCGACGCTATCGCCTTACATCGTTGTGTACTTGCCGACCAGCAGCATATGGTGCCGTTCTGGCCGTCCGGACTTCCCGACTTCGACGGCGATTGGCTTGCCGTCGGCTTGCGTCATGTCGAAACGGATATGTGTGACGCGTATGTGTACGGCGAATCCGCTTGGAATGAGCAGGCTGCCGAGCAGAACGATCAGCAACCTCAGCCGGAAGATAAGCCCGACTACATCATCGTGTGGCGTCGCGGCGGCACACCGTCCGTGAACATGCCGTTGGATGCGGATCAAACCATCGAACAGGTGTTCCCGAATCCTGCCGAACCGGACCATGCGCCCAATGCCAAACCGTGGACTATCGAACGCATGGATCCGGAAACGGTTCGTCTGAACGCCGCCACCTCCAAGCAACCCTCCGCCCGCATCTTTGCCATTCGCCGCCGCGACTGATCGGGGCTGAGCCAACCAATCGCTGAAATGCCGTATTTCCGGCTATCGTGCGTTCCGCTGCAATCGGGCGCGGAACGCACGATAGCTATATGATCGCGGTCGTGGAT
>SKEE01000206.1_pt1 | contig 70381 bp, 62 predicted proteins | sample 4826661 | NCBI WGS metagenome assembly SKEE01 (sample SAMN11008817, study PRJNA524170) | human gut metagenome | biome: Human fecal sample; material: Feces; isolation source: fecal sample from pouch patient p20 | host: Homo sapiens | place: Israel: Tel-Aviv | collected 2016-11-14
CGGTGGTGGACGCAATCCGGGCGCCGCTGCCGGCCTCGATGCATTCCAAACGGCTCTGCTGCTGCTTTTTGTTCAGGTACTGGATCTCGTCCAGATACAGCAGAATGCCGCCCGCCGCTGCCAGCGTGCCGATATCCTTGAGCACCGCCTTGATATCCCCTGTGCCGCAGGAGGTGCCGTTGAGCTTGTGCAGGGTCATGCCGCTGTTCTCGGCAATGATACGTGCCACCGTGGTCTTTCCGGTGCCGGAGGGGCCGTAAAAGATCATGTTAGGAATGCGCCCGCTCTCGATGGTGCGGCGGAACACCCGCCCCGGGGCCAGCAGATGCTGCTGCCCGCACACATCCGCCAGCGTTTTGGGACGCAGGCGCTGCGCAAGAGGTTCGTTCATGGTGGTTTCTCCTTCCCTGCCCGCAAGGCACTTTTTATATAGTATAACGCATTTAGAAAAGGAGGACAAGGGCTTTTCTGAAAATCATTCTCAGATAATGCCCCGTAAACATTTACAAATCCTGTCAAACATGGTATGATTCAAGTATTCCCTTTCAAAGGAGGTTTGTCCCATGCCGGTACGAAAAAAGGCCCCGGAGGACCTTACCGCAAAAAAAGCGCTGGCGCTGGAAGTCATCCGGCGTCTCAAGGCTGAATACCCAGATGCAGGGTGCACGCTGGACTACGACCACGCATGGCAGCTGCTGGTCAGCGTGCGGCTGGCCGCCCAGTGCACGGATGCCCGGGTGAACATTGTGGTGGAAGAGCTGTTTGCAAAATACCCCAGTGTGGCGGCGCTGGCTGCCGCCGAACCGGAGGACATTGAAGCCATCGTCAAGCCCTGCGGGCTGGGACACTCCAAGGCGCGGGACATCTCGGCTTGTATGCGGATGCTGCGGGACAAGTACGCCTGCCGGGTGCCTGACACCTTTGACGAATTGCTTGCCCTGCCCGGCGTGGGGCGCAAGAGCGCAAACCTGATCATGGGCGATGTGTTCGGCAAGCCCGCCATCGTTACCGACACCCACTGCATCCGGTTGTGCAATAAAATCGGCCTTGTGGACGGCATCAAGGAGCCGCAGAAGGTGGAGATGGCCCTGTGGAAGATCATCCCGCCGGAGGAAGGCAGCGACCTTTGCCACCGCTTTGTGATGCACGGCCGTGCGGTGTGCAATGCCCGCAAGCCGGAATGCGAAAAATGCTGTTTGAAAGACATCTGCCGCACCGCCCGCGAAGCCGCCGGGCAGCAGGCAGAGCCGTGATTTTCAAGGAGGTATAACTTATGATCACCTTAACCATTTTACTTATCGTTGCCCTGCTGTGTGTACTGGTGGGCTGCCTGACCGGCCTGCTGACGCTGGTGGGCGTGCTGGCCTCCCTTTTTGTGGGCGTGCTGGTGGGCGCACTGGCCGGATATCTGGCCGGGCGCTTTATGGGCACGGAAACTTCCCTTGGCCGCAACATCCTGATGGGTGTGCTGGGCAGCTTTGTGGGCGAGTTTTTGTTCGGCCTGCTGGGCATCCACGCTTCCGGCAGCTTTTCTTCCTTTGCCATCTCGGTGATCGGTGCCTGCATCTGCATCTGGATCGGCCAGAAGATCTCCAAGTAAGTTTTTTGTAACAGTACGCCGCCGCATTCTGCTGCCGGAGTTTCCGGGCAGGGTGCGGCGGCTTTTAGCTTTATATCCGAGCAAAAACGTCTTGCGCAGAAATATCTTCCGTTTGATTAAACCACGATGCACACGCACCGTGGTTTTTGTTTGTCCATTTTTAGCACGATACAGAAATGCACCGTGCTATTTTTGCATCACCTTGCGCCACTGATCAAAACCTATATCCATTCCCCTTTCTTATACCCCGCTATTCCCGCGAGAACTGACGCTCATTGGCGGTGTTGCACTATAAAAAGCTTTGCCGTTTACGGTGCCCTGCGTCATGCCAATCAAATCGATCAGCTGATCCTCAGAATATGCAACCGGACAGTTTTTCAGTTTCTTGGTGCTACACGAATAGGCTCCATCTGTTAAGGTGACTACACCCATCCGTTCCAGACTTGCCAGCATCTTTCCAAGTTCTTTTCGGTCACATTTTATTCCTTTTTCCGAAATAGCTGTTGCAATCTGGGATGCCGACAATGTTTTTTCAGTTAGCAGCATGGCCAATGCAAATTTTGCTCCTTTTAAGTAGTAGGGGATGATTTTATTGCGTATCCAAATTCCCTTTTTCATGTTGCAGTTCTCCTCTCAGGATCTGCCCATCCTCGATCCGAATGACCTGCTGCGCCTTTTGCGCAATTTCCGGGTTGTGGGTAACAACGATAAGCGTTTGTCCAAACTCCGCAGCGCATTCCATCAGCAGCCGCATCGTATCCTCACCCGTCCGCGTATCCAGATTTCCGGTAGGCTCGTCTGCAAAAACGATGCGCGGTTTTGCGATGAGTGCACGAGCGATCGCCACACGCTGCTGCTGTCCACCGGAAAGCTGTGCGGGGCGGGAATGCAGCTTGCCCGCAATGCCCAAGATCTCAGTCAGCTTGTGAAGCATCTGCTCGTCCGGTGTCCGATGGTCGAGATAAAATGGGATCAGAATATTATCCTGCACCGTGTACTCCGGGAACAGGCGGAAATCCTGAAAAATAAAGCCGATCTTTTGCCGCCGCACCTGTGCCAGCTGCTCCGCATTCATTGCATAAATGTCCTGACCGTCCAGCAGCACCTTACCTGTGGTGGGCGGCAAAAGTCCTCCCAGAATTTTCAGGAGCGTGGATTTTCCGCTGCCGCTGGAACCGATGATGGACGCAAATGTACCGTTTTCAAGGGTCAGGTCGCTATTTTTGAGGGCGTGAACCGCACTTTCCCCTTCCCCGTAGGTTTTGGAGATCTGTACAGCTTCCAGAATTTTATCTTTCATAAAATGTCCCCCTTGGATGCTTTTTTACGAATAAAGGAGAAGATCGGCAGCAACGCTGCGGACAGCCAGAACACCATCAGCAGAATGCTGACCATGATCTGACTTCCCACGGGTTTATGGAATTCAAACACCCGTCCGCTTGTATGGATACGGATCAGGTCGAGAATGCTCTGGATCGGAACGATACGCGAGACCGCCGCATAGACAACGATATTCACAAGCAGCGTTGTCCCAACGATGACCGGGAGCAGCAGCTTTGCATAGGACAGCACCAGTTTTTTCGGGGAAACGCCCAGCGTCAGGAGAAGCGACAGCCGCTGCTGCTGGACTTCATAAGCCGAAAGATTCAAAACCACCAGCAGCGCACACCCCAGAAGGACTCCGAATACCGCAAGGATGCCGACAAGGAAAGCGCTCTGTGTGCCCTCGGTGTAGCTCTGACTGATCAGGTCGTAGTTGTCTGCACGCAGGATACCATTCCTGCGCGTCGCAATGGAGGAAATAGACCGCCGCAAAGAGAAATTGCTGCTAGCGGACAATTTCACGTTCAGGCTGCTGTATCCTTCCTTTTCCATAAAGTAGCTGCCTGCGCTCTCAAACATTTTATGATAAAGAGCCGTGCTGACAAAAACCGTGCCATTGTAGAGGATCCGATCTGTTGTCAGCAGTGTGTAATTTCTTGCAGACTTTACGACACCGGCAATGGGCAGCTGGGCGGTGTACGTCCGGTAGACATCATTCCCGGCTTCATCCTGCCCGGTATAACGCTGGTATTGGATGCTCAACTTGTCTCCGGCTGCGAAAACCGGTTCAACCAACGTTTTGCCATCCGTTTGGAAGCCCTGATAATATTCATCCGCAGCGGGGTCATAATAGTAATCTCCCCACAGGGTCAAAACAGAATCCCCTGCCAGCAGCGTCTCTGTTTCCTCGTCCGAAACGCCGGCATCTGCGGCAATGCGGCGCAGTTCGTCCTCCGGCAAGGCGCAGACGATCGTATTCAGCGTTCCTTTTTTTGCATTTTGCATTAAGTTCGAAATGTCCGTATAGAAACCGTTGTCCTTGACCCAGATATCGGCAAGCATCTGGCTGGACTGGATCTTGTCTGACGTCACGGTATAGGTATCGGTCAGGTCAATTGCAGCGGAAACCTCTTCCACACCGGGCAATGCAGCGAGGTCATCCTTTAAAGAAAACGGCATCCCGGAGGTTCCGTTCATCTTGATGGACAGACAGGCATATGGTGCATCCAAATTATACGGCAGCATGACACGCCAGCCGACATACAGACAGCTGACGGCGATCAGCAATACCGCGCAGCCGACACCGATCTGCGGTGCAAGCGGCAGCTGTGCCAAGCGGAATTTTTTTGCAGGCTTCTCTTTGGGTTTTGTGGTCTGCGGGCGAACCAGCACCGCAGGCAAAAGTGCGCCCAGCAGTACGGAGAGCAGAAACAGCACCGCCAGCGGCGCAAGAGATGCAGCGGGGATCACCAAGAACGAAAGGTGCTTTTGCAGCCCCAGACCGATGGCAGCGGCGCCGCAGCCCAGTGCAAACCCAGCAGCAACTGCTGCAAGCCCGGCAAAAAGCGCCTCCCACAGGCACATGAGCCGGAGATCCCGATTTTTAGCCCCCAGCGTCAGGAAGGTGTTGATGGTATGTACACGCTTGTGCAGAACGATCAGGAAATACTGCGCCACCGCAAAAAAGCTGACCAGAATCGCTGCGACCAGTAAAAAGCGCAAAGAAGATGAAACGGTATCCTCCTGCGGGTAGGCATACTCGTTTGCCACTAAAGCAGGGTCGGTCGAAGCGGTCACGGGTGCGGCTGCATTCAGGTAATAAAACGTCTGGAACTTTTGCCCGTCTATGGCAAGCGGCTCTGCTACAATGCCGCTGACGGTCAGATTGCCGTTCAGATTCCAATACACATCATAGGCAGGCAAAACACCGCACAGGGTATAGGCTTTTTCCATCACTGTGCCGGAGCCTGCCAGTGGGTCGTAATCATTGGCAGCGACCTTCAGCGTGACCGTCTGCCCTACGTCATAGGAGCAGCCCAGCGCATCCAGCAGAGTCGTCGTCATGGCGATCTCATCGGACTGCGTGGGGAAATCACCGCTGATCGGCACGATACGTCCCAGCTGCGCAAAGGTATCGTCTACCGTTCCGATACCACCCGCCACACCATCGTCTGCACCGAGAACGATTCCGTTTTGGATCACTGTGCTGACCTGTGCGGATGCAGGCAAGGCGCCTTGTACCTGTGCGGCATCCGCAGCAGTATCCGACAAACGCAGGTACTGCCATTCGCCATATAACTCACAGCGGGTGTCCTGCAATACCTGTGCAGAGCTGACCGAGTAGATCACCGCCGCCGTCAGGAACGAGAAAACCAGTGTCAGCAAAAGCAGCAATAGGCCAGTCTGCTTCTTGCGGCCAAGCATCCCATGAAACGCCAGAATGATAGACGGACTTTCTTTGATTTTCATAAGGCACCCTCGCTGTATAAGCGAAAACACTTTGTCTCCAAAATTGTAATGCCACTCCATGTTTGGAGCTTTCCAGTTTCAATATACCATAGATTTTTTTGAAATCAAGACCTTTGGCAAAAGTGGTATGTCACACCGCTTGATGCGTCGCTTTTTACTGACCGCCTGTTTCAAAAAAGAAGTTGTCCTCACGATGGTGCTATCTTTATATTACGCTTTTGATCGTGGAGCAATGTACATGAACAACCGAGAAAACAGATTTTCCCGTTTCTGTCTGCATAGATAGGTCAATGATCCTACAAACACTTGACAGCAGGACAGGAAACGAGGTAAACTATTGCAAGTATAGGCTCATTCTGTCTTTCAGAATGAGATGATTCAATAGGGCACAAATGATTGCACTGGGATCCATTGAAACCCAGAGCTTTTGCTTATATTGCGGGACAGGGCGAAATTGGTGCTGTAACAGATCACTATTTTTCAGCAAATAAAACCCTTATTGCAAAAATATATTGTAGATCAAAAGCACTCCTCTTTCCCAGAATGACTTCACCAAAATCACAACGAAAGGTTAAAGGAAAAATGAACTATCCTGCCAAGTATTTTGTACTGGAACAGGGCGAGCTGCCGGAGGTATCCGGCGGCGGCTTGCTGGATGTTTTTGACCGCGTGACCGCTTATACGTTTCAGAACCAGTTTCTGGGCAGTATGCGCACTGCCGTGTGGAACTGCCTGCTGCAAAAACGCCTGCCGCCGACGGTAGACTGGGCAAAAGACTTCTGGCAGATGTCCCTCCTGCGAAAAGCGACCTTTCTGTACGGCGGTGTCCGGTTAGGGCAGACCGTGGCCAACTACTGGAAGATGTAAGACGGCAGGGTGATATATGGAGAACATCAAGCTGTTGGTGGCGATGCACAAAGCGTACTGTCTGCCGGAAGATGCAGTTTATGCGCCCATTCAGGTGGGCGGTGTACATATTCCGGGCATGGAAAACGCGCTGAGAGACGACACCGGAGAGAATATCTCAAACAAAAACAGATCCTATTGTGAGCTGACTGCTCTTTACTGGGGCTGGAAAAACCTGCAGGCAGATTATCTGGGGTTGGTGCATTACCGGCGTTATTTTGCCCGCAGAATGCCCGGCGGCAGAAAGTTTGACCGCATCGCATCAGGAACCGAGATCCATGCTGCACTGGAAAAAGCCCCTGTGATCCTGCCGAAAAAGCGCAATTATTGGATCGAAACGACCTATACCCAGTACATTCACGCCCATCATAAGGAAGATCTGGATGCTGTACAGAGTATCCTTGCAGAAAAATACGCAGCCTACCTGCCGGCCTACGCAGCTGTCATGGGGCGCACCAGCGGGCATCGGTTCAATATGTTCGTCATGCGCAGGGACATTCTGGATGCATACTGCACATGGTTGTTCGATGTGCTGGCAGAAGCCGAAAAGCGTATCGATGCGGACCGTTATGATGCGTACAATGGCCGTGTTTACGGTTTTCTGGCCGAGCGGCTGCTGGATGTCTGGATGGAAACGAACCATATTGCGTATACGGAACTGCCCGTGGTGTTTTTGGAAAATCAGCACTGGCTCAAAAAGGGCACTGCATTTCTCAGCCGTAAAATTCGATATAGGAGACTGTAAAGAATGCTGGTTTATATTGCGGCCACGCTGATCTCCTGCCTGTTGGCAGTCTGGTGCGAAAAACGGAACACCGATGCTCTGAACGCTATTGACAGCAAACAGCGCTGGGGAGCACTTGTGCTCTGTTCCCTGCCGCTTATATTAGTAAGTGCGGCGCGGTGGGGCGTGGGCACAGATTTCCTTTATACCTATCTGCCGGAATTCCGGGCTCTGCAGTGGCTGCGGGCAGGCGGTGGCGATGCGCTGTGTCAGGAGCTGTTTGCGCCGATGCGCGAAGATCTTACCCGGTGGGGGCTGTATGAGAGTCCAGAGTCTGCTTTGCAGTTCTTTTTGGGTGTGCTGGACAATTGCGAGCCAGGGTATCGGGTCTTGATGGAAGCTGCTGTGGCATTGGGCGGAAACTTTCGTCTTGTAATCGCGGCAACATCTGTTATAATAGGTCTGTGCGTTTATTATGCCATATTCACCCAGTGTTCTGCTCCGGTTCTGGCTATCTACCTCTATGTAGCCAGCAGCAATTATTTCCTCAGCATGAACATCATCCGGCAGTACATTGCCATTGGCATCGGGCTGGTGGCCGTACAGTTCATCCGGGAGAAGCGGCTCTTCCCTTTTCTGGCCTGCGTGGCGGTGGCAATGCTGTTCCACACTACAGCGGTGGTACTGCTGCCGTGTTATTTTTTGTGCCGGGTCGAGCTGAACCCCCGCTATGCCCTGTTGCTGACAGCAGGCGTGCTGGCCTGTTCTGGTGTTTTGGGTACGGCTGCTGCCTGGCTGATGCCGCGGATCGGGCTGGGATATTATGCCCGTTATCTGGGTTCTGCATGGAGTGAAGACGGCTTTGAGACGATGTTCTTTGTCATAAACCTGTGCGTTCTGCTGTTCTGCGGGCATTACTGGAATGCAGCAAAGCAGCGCTGTCCCTATTACGTTATTTGGTACAACATGACCTTGTTAGGGACTTTTGCACTGGCACTGTCCGGGGTGCTGCCGTTGATGAAACGGTTGAATTACTACTATGCAGCCCCGCAGTTCCTGCTGCTTCCGGAAGCGCTGCAGACAGAAACAGACCCGCACCGCCGCCGCATCCTGACCGGGTTGGTGGCAGCTGCCTTTGCGGCAGAAACTCTGGTAGCTGTAGTGCTGCTGAACAAAAACGAAGTGTTGCCATATCGACTGTGGTGATCACTGCATAAAGGAGAGAAAGTCGTGATCAAATGCACGGAGAGGTCAGGTGTCTATCAGGCAGTCAAACGCCTTTTTGATATTCTGGCAAGTCTTGCGGCTCTGGCGGTGTTGTCCCCGCTCTTTCTGGTGATCGCCATTTTGATTTTATCAGAAGACGGCAGACCGGTTTTTTACAAACACACCCGGGTGGGCAAGGGTGGAAAAACATTTCAGATGTACAAATTCCGCACAATGTATCAGGACCGGAGGATCGTTCTGACCCCGGAGCAGCAGGTGGAGCTGCAGCAGGAGTTCAAACTGGAAAATGATCCCCGTGTGACCCGGATCGGCAGCAAGCTGCGGATGTCCAGTCTGGATGAGCTGCCGCAGCTGCTGAATATCCTGAAAGGCGATATGAGCTTTGTGGGGCCGCGGCCCATTATGGAGCGGGAATTTGAATTTTATACTCCGGCGGAAACCGCAGCATTTCAGAGCGTCAAGCCCGGTCTGACCGGGTACTGGCAGGCATATGCCCGCAACGATGCAACCTATCAGAGTGGGGAACGTCAGGCCATGGAGATGTACTATGTAAAGAATGTCTCCCCCTGGCTGGATATCCGTATCCTGTTCAAAACCGTAGGCGCAGTGCTGCGGAAGTCCGGTGTAAAGTAAGGCAGTAAGGCAACTTGTAAAAAGGAAGCAGCGTTTATGAAGAATGCACTGAAAAAAACGTTGTGTGGGATTGGATCGTGTGCGGTAGTGGCAGGTGGTCTGCTGTATTTTAGAGCTCATACAGAGCCATCGCCTTTGCCCGTCAGTGAACCTCCGGCTGCACAGAGTGCGGTCTCTGAGCCGGAAAGCAATTCGTTGACAGATACAGCAAAAGAAGACGTTGAGACCCTGATCCAAGACGGCGAGAACATGAGCAGCTCGGAAGTGGAAGAACTGCTTGAAAAGATCGCCGCACAGGAAGAAAACGCTGCCGGAAGTGAAGCATCTGCTGCAGCCAGTTCATCCCGTCCGGAGGGGGCTTCCAGTGCAGATACCAGCACGGCTGCGGTCTCCAGTTCTGTTATATCGCAAAGCCAGAGCACATCCGCTGCTGCTTCTCAGCCACAGCAGGACGAATGCGACGCGCAGATCGAAGCGTTGGTAGCGCAGCTGTACCAGCAGCAGGAGCGCTATGAACGGGAGCTGCTGGAGATCATCCGGCAGGCACATCAGGAGTATGTTGCTTACCCAGAAGATCAGCGCAGCCTGATTTTGAAAGTACAGGTCGTTCTTGGAAAAACAAATGTTCTGACAGCGATGGAAAAGGACTGCGATGCCGAAGTGAATAATATATGCAGCCAGATGACGGCTATTCTCAAGGCAAATGGTCGGGATACTGCCATCGTGCGGGAAGTAAAAAAGACATACACCGATAAAAAAGCAGAACTCAAGCAGGAACTTATCCGTCAGACTTACAGCGGCGGCGATGGCAGCGGTTCGGCCGGGCATTGGCTGTATGATCGGCTGGAATGATAATTTGTATCTACAGCAGTTTGCTTTTTTAGTGCCTAAGCAGCACCCGCAAACTGCATATCGCAAGCATGATGTTTTATAGGCACTTTTTTTGAAAATCGCGATAACAAACAACGATCACGAGGTGGAATTATGAAATACCCCTGCAATTACGATCTTCTCCGCGAAGAAGAAATGGTCTATATCGCTGGTGGTTCAGCGCTGGATGCATTCAACTACCTGTTTGGTGACTGGTTCCGCGATATGCTGCTTTCCGATATCCGCAATGCAACGTGGGGCAGTATGCAGCAACTGAATGTACAGCCTGTGGTGGACACCGGCAAAAAGATCGCCAGTTGGGCTTGGCCGGCACAGCTGGCCTATGGGTACGGTTTCTACCGTCTGGCGCTGACCGTAAAGAGCTTTCTGACCCAGTAAAATGAAAAAACGAAGCCGTCAGAGTATCATGTGATATCTATCACACGGTACTCTGGCGGCTTCTTATTTTATAGCAATTCAACATTTTAATGCAACAGCAGCAGCGTTGCATTGCATATCGCAGATATACTGTTTGAATGTTGCACTAATTTCTTGACTTGCGATAACGATCATTCTGCTATCACTTCGGTTCCAGTCACTTCACGCCTGCCTTTTTCGCGGTAAAACGCTGATACGCAGGCAGCGGCAGCAGCACATGGCCTGCCAGCGGCTGCACCTGTACCGACACCTGCTTGCAGGGAGCGCACTCGCCGTCCACGGTGGCAATGATCGGCCCGCGGCCATCTGCTGCCCGCAGGCTGACCGATTTTGCGCGGCGATAGATAAAGTAAGGCTTTGCGGCCTCGGTGAGCTGGCCGTTTTGAAAGTGCTGGCCGTTTTTGTACAGCATCAGCAGCTTTGCAATGACCCGGCGGCTGACCTTGCGCACGATGAACACATCAAGCCAGCCGTCATCCGGCTGTGCCTCCGGCCCTGCCATAAAGCCGCCGCCGTAGGCGCGGCCATTGCACACCGCACACATCAGGCAGTCCACGGTCAGCACCTCGCCGTCAATGACGTACTCCACCCTGCGGCCGATATGCCCGCACAACTGTTGTACGATGGACAGTGCATAAGCTGCTTCGCCGCCGCACAGCGGGATGCGCCGGAACTTGGGGATGCCATAGGCCACCTGTGCATCCAGACCGGCGGCGCAGATGGTGGCAGAAAGCCCCAGACTGGTGCGCATCAGGTCGATGGGCACTGCCCCGCCTGCCAGCTGGGCGTCCAGATCCAGAAACTCCTCCTTTGTACCGTAGGTGCGCAGAAAGTCGTTGCCGCTGCCATAGGGCAGGCAGCCCACGGCGGTCTTATCAAAGCCGTGGGCACCGGTGAGCGCCTCGTTGAAGGTGCCGTCACCGCCAGCGGTAAAAATGCGCAGCTCCACCCCGGCCTTCTGGGCGGCAGCGGCGGCAGCGCGGGACAGCTCCCGGGCGTGGCCTGCGTGGGTGGTAACACGAATGGTGTAGTCCTCCGGGGCAAGCCCGGCACCGGCAGCAGCAGCCGCGATCTGCTGCGGCAGGGTGCGGGTACAATCAGCCTTTCCGGCTGTGGGGTTCAGAAGAAACAGCGTGTGCATCGGGGGTCCTCCCTGTTGTAACTCTATTTCCTCTATAATAGTCGAAAACCGCGCCGGTTGCAAGCGAAAATGCTATTTTGCTATTTTCTTATAGGGTTACGGTCTCATCCTCCCGCAAAACGATACTGCCATCGGCGGCACAGTCTGCCGTCCAGTGCTGTCCCACACAGGCAGTCCCAGCAGCAATGCGGTTTGCCAGTGCCTGCTCCACTGCCCTGTCCACCTGACGGCGCAGCTCCCGCGCGCCGTAGGCCGATCGAGCCCGGGCAGCCAGTGCCGCTCCTACCTGCGGGGTGTGGCGCAGCCGGTAGCCGCTGCGAGCAGCGCGCTGCTCCAGCTGGCAGAGCATTTTTTCTGCAATGGCGCAGAGGTTTTCCTCCCCCAGCGGACGGAACACGATCACTTCATCCAGCCGCCCGAGCAGCTCTGGGCGGAACCACTTTTTTGCTTCCTCCACAGCCTGCGCGGACTGCTTTTCAAACACGGCTTCTTCCCCGGCGGCAAAACCCAGCGGCGTGTTCTGCCCTGCCAGAAACCGTGCGCCCAAGTTGGAAGTAAGCAGCACGATGGTGTTGCGGAAATCCGCCTTGCGCCCCATGGCATCGGTCAGCTGACCGTCCTCCAAAATTTGCAACAGGATATTCTGGATATCCGGGTGTGCCTTTTCGATCTCGTCAAACAGCACCACGCTGTACGGGCGGCGGCGCACCGCCTCGGTCAGCTGCCCGCCCTCATCGTGGCCGAGGTAGCCCGGCGGCGCACCCAGCAGCCGGGCAGCGGTGTGCTGCTCCTGATACTCCGACATATCGAACTTGCGCAGCGCTTTCTCGCTGCCGAACCAGCTGACTGCCAGCGCCCGTGCCAGTGCGGTCTTTCCCACGCCGGTAGGGCCTAAAAACAACATGGCACCAATGGGGCGCCCCGGCTCGCCCAAACCGGTGCGGCTGCGCCGGATGGCTCCCGCCACGGCTGCCACTGCCCGCTGCTGGCCGACAATTTCCGCGTTCAGGCGGCTTTCCAGCTTGTCCAGCCGCTCCCGCTCCTGCTCGCCCACCCGCTGAGCGGGCACGCCGCTGGCGGCTGCCACCACCCGGGCAATCTCCTCCGGGGTGAGCACCGGCTGGGTGCGCTGCTCCTTTTCGGCAAGGATGCGCGCCGCTGCACAGGCTTCGTCCACAAGGTCGATAGCCTTATCCGGCAGGCAGCGCCCGGGCAGGTACCGCACCGAAAGCTCCACCGCCGCCTGCAAGGTCTGGGGCGGCAGGCGCACATTGTGGTACCGCTCGTAGCGGGGTGCAAGACCGTTGAGGATCTCCACTGCCTGTGCGGGGGTAGGTTCCTCCACCTGCACCCTGCCAAAGCGGCGTTCCAGCGCGGCGTCCTTCTGGATGTGGGTGCGGAATTCCTGATTGGTAGTTGCGCCGATGAGCTGCAATTCGCCCCGGGCAAGCACCGGTTTCAGGATGCTGGCGGCGTCGATAGCGCCCTCGGCGGCACCGGCACCCACGATGGTGTGGAACTCGTCGATAAACAGGATGGCAGTGCCATCCCGCACCAGCTCTTCCAGCAGGTTTTTCAGCCGCTCCTCAAAATCGCCCCGGTACTTGGTGCCCGCCACCAGACTGGCCATATCCAGCGCCAGCAGCCGCCGCCCCTGCAGCGCTCTGGGCACCTGTCCGGCAGCAATGCGCAGCGCCAGACCCTCGGCCAGCGCCGTTTTGCCCACGCCCGGCTCGCCGATCAGGCAGGGGTCGTTTTTCTGGCGGCGGCACAGGATCTCCACCATGCGGTCAAGCTCGGCTTCCCGGCAGAACACCGGGTCCAGCTCCCCTTCGGCGGCGCGGCGGGGCAGGTCGCGGCAATATTTATCGCTGGCACGGCTGCCCCGGGGGATGCTGGCCGACACCCGTGGCTGGGCGGGCAGCACGAACTGTCCGCTCAGCTGGCGGCACTCCCGCACCGCCTCGGTGAGCGGAAGCCCCATCTCCGCCAGCAGCAGCCCGGCGGCGCAGCCGTCATCTTCCAGCATGGCGCAAAGCAGGTGCTCCGGCTCTGCCCGGCTGACATGGGCGTTCTGCGCCCCGATGAGCGCATAGTCCATGGTGCGGCGCAGATCCGGTGCCATAGCCCGCCTGTCCAGCCGCTGTGCCGGGCCGCTGCGCCGCTGCGCCAGCTGGCGGCGCACCTCCGGCTCGGTGATGTTTTTCCGGGTGAGGAACTGCGCCGCAGCGCCCTGCTGCTGTAACATTGCCAGCAAAAGGTGGCCGGTATCCGCCTGTTCACAGCCCAGATCACCCGCCAGCTGCACCGCCTGCTGTAACAGCCGCGCCGCCGGGCGCGAAAAGCCCCGGTAGCCGCCCATGCCCAGATTTTTCCAAATACCCATGTGTCTGCTCCTTGCTGCATATAAAATCGTCTGCACTGGAAGTATAGCCCCAAAGGCGCAGAAAAAATCAGTCGTTTGTGTCGGGCGGCAGAAAAGTGATGGCTATAGCAGCTTGCGTTTTTAATGCCCAAACAACATCCGCAAACAGCATATCGCAAATATGCTGTTTTGATAGGCACTATTATTGAAAATTGCGATAAAAGAACAACGCCGGAAAGTCCGCAGACCTTCCGGCGTTGCATTGCTATGGGAGGGACAGTTTACAGCAGCCCTCTATATTTTTCAGAACGAACCGCCTCCGCCGCCGTGGGTCGAGCCGCTGGAGGAGGTGTGGGTGGAACTGCCGCCGGAATCGCCGGAGCTGGTCTCCTTTGGCCGCTCGGTGCGGTGCACGTCCCGGTACAGGAACAGATCCCGCTGGTTGGTCAGCTTCATGCTGCCCTGCCGCACATAATCGGTTGCGTCCCGCCGCGGTGCCACGCTCTTGAGCTGGCCCTTCATCACGCCGGTCACGATCAGCGCCGTCACCAGACCAATGACCAGCGCCACGCCCAGATACACGATAGAGAACGGCTCCTTGGGCATATTGTCTACGTCATAGGGTTGACCTTCGCGGGCGGCGGTGACATACGAATCCGTCCACTGGATAAAGGTGCGGAAGGCGGCGGCGTAATCGCCGTCTGCCATATCGGGGGTCATCTGCTCACCAAGGTACTGGATGCCGGCATCCGTAAATGCGGTAATGCCGTAGCCGCAGGTGGAGATGTGCCACTTGCGGTCACCTGTGCTTACCAGCAGCAGTACGCCGTCACGGTCTGCACCGTAACCGAACTGACAGTAGTCATAGAGGTCATCGGCATATTCCTCCATGCTGGTGTAGCCCTCGCTTTCCAGCGAGTCGATGGTGGCAATGGTCACATCAAAGCTCTGGCGGACGCTCAGCTCCTCCAGTGAAGCTTCCAGTTCGCTGTCCTCGTCCTCGGTCAGGACTTCTGCGCTGTCGTTCAGGCGGTAGTATAGGTCAGCAAAGCCATTTTCGGCAGCAAAAGCCGGTACGGCCAGCGCCAGCAAGAGCACCAGTGCTGCCAGCGCAGCACAGAGGGAGCGCAGCGGGGTAACAGTCTTTTTCATCTTCCGTTCCCTCCTTTATAGAATCCCTGCCAGCCACAGCAGCCACATGACCGCATAGGACGCGGCACCAACGGCTGCCGTAAGCCCCAGCGTCCACTTGCGGGCAGCGGCCTTATCCACCGGCAAATTGCCTACAAACTTACCGGTCTGGCCGTTCATGGCAAAGATGTAATTCTCGCCGCGCCAGCTGGTGCTCAGCACCCAGACTGGGAACAGGGCATACTTTGCCTTGCCGCCGTGCAGCTGGATGCTGCTGTTCTCCACCTTGACCGAGTCGTAACCGGTGACGGTCTGGGTAAAGGCATCCTCGGTGGACTGGCGGATACGCTCGTTGGCGCGCTCGATGCTCTTTTTGGCGTCCACATCGTACTTATCTGCCACATAGCCTGCCAGATACGCAGTGTTGAAGGCCACTGCATCCTGCATGGCAAAGGGCTCGATGGATTCCATCAGGTCATCTGCCATCTTGGAGGAGCCGTCCACCGGTACTGCGTCAAAGCCCAGCACGCCGTCCCGGCGCACGGAGTAGTAGCTGGTCTCGGTATAGTCGTAGTCATCGTCCGACCAGCAGCGGGTGCGGGTGGCGGTAAAGCGCAGCTGGGCATCGGCATCGCTGTCGTACAGCCAGAAGGGCACATACACGCCCTTGATCTCGTCGATATGGTTCTGGCTGCGGAACACCTTGGGCAGCAGGGTCTTGCCCTTGAGGTGCTCCTGCAGCTTTTCCTTAGCTGCCTTTTTGTCCAGCTTGAAGGGGATGATGAGGTCGGGGCGCAGGTCTCCGGCAAACTGTCCGGTCAGCACGATGGGGTTGCCGCAGAAGGGGCAGGCCGAAGCCGCCATGGTGTCGTCGCCCACGATCTCGCCGCCGCAGCTCTTGCAGGCGTAGGTGTGCAGACCGGCAGTCTCGCCCTCTGCCCAGCCGCCGCCGGGGGTAGTCCAGTTCATCCTGCTGGGCTTCGCATCCTTCAGATCCTCATCGTAACCCTTCAGTGCGTCCACCTCAAACTCGGTGTCGCAGTAGGGGCATTTCAGCTTCTGGGTGGTGCTGTCAAATTTGATCGCACCATCGCAGCAGGGGCACTTATATTCCAGCATTCCTGCCATAGTGTTTCCTCCTATAGTCTGCGGGGCAAGGAGTCCTTCCCTGCCCCGCAGCGTGATCGGTCATTGTGCGCGGATTCAGCTGCGGTCGTTTTCGTCGAAAGGATCGCCGCACTCCGGGCAGAACTTGGGCGGGTGTGCGGGGTCAGCCGGTTCCCAGCCGCACTTGTCGCACTTATATTTAGGCGTACCGGCGGGACGGGGTTTGCCGCACTCGGAGCAGAACTTGCCCTTATTTACTGCGCCGCAGCTGCATTTCCAGCCTTCTGCTGCCGCCGGGCGGGGCTTGCCGCACTCCGGGCAGAATTTGCCGGTGACGGTAGCGCCGCAGCTGCAAGTCCAGCTGTCGGCAGCGGGCTTCGGCTCCGGCTTTTTGCTGCCGCATTCCGGGCAGAACTTGCCGGTAACGGTAGCGCCGCAGCTGCACTGCCAGCTGCCAGCGGCAGAAGGCTGCTGCTGGGGCGCTGCGGGCTGCTGACCCATGGCAAACAGATTCTGGGCGTTCATGCCGTTTGCACTGGCTGCCATGCCCATGCCCATAAAACCGGTCATAGCACCGGCGGTGTTTCCGGCGGCGGTCTTCATGGCGTCAATCTGACCGCCCACCAGACGGGCTGCGGCGGTGGTGGGATCGGTGGTCATGGCGTTCTCTTCCCACTCGGTGATCTTCTTCTGCTGTTCCTCCGGGATGGACAGAGAGTTGATGTTGAAGGAGAACACCTCAATGCCCCGCTTCTTGCGCCAGACGTTGGACAGCTGCTCGTTGAGGGCGTCCGAGATCTCCAGCGTGTGGGCGGGGATCTCGTAATACTGCACCTTGTTGGCGGAAAGGGTGGCCAGCGCCGGCTGCAAAGCGTTCATCAGTTCGCTCTTCAGGCGGGGAGCCAGCTCCGAGGCATCGTACTGGTTGGAAACGTTGCTGCACACATTGGTGTAGAACAGCAGCGGGTCGCAGATGCGGTAGGTAAAGCTGCCGTTGCAGCGGATATTCACCGAGAGCTTGTAGCCCCGCTCCTCGCTGACCACCACCCGGAACGGGATGGGGGTAGCAGTGCCGTACAGGATCTCGCCCAGCTCCTTGGTGTTGATGTAGTACACACGCTGATCCTTGCCGGTGTCGCCGCCATAGGTAAAGCGCTTGGCCACGGTCTGGAAGGTAGCCGCCAGACTGTCGCCGAAGTTTCCGGTAAACACGCTGGGCTCAGTGGAGGAATCGAAGGTATACTCGCCCGGCTCGGCGCACACCTCCACCACCTTGCCCTGCTCCACGATCAGCATACACTGGCCATCGGCCACAGCAATGCCGCTGCCGTTGGTGATGATATTATCATCGCCGTGGTTGGAACTGCGGCGGGAGCTGCGCTTCTGGCCCTTAACCATCAGCACATCCTTGTCCAGAGAATCGCAATAGAAAAATTCCTTCCACTGGTCTGCAAGGGTTCCGCCCAGTGCGCCCATACCTGCTTTGATCAAACCCATAGTAATTTCCTCCTGTACGTTTTATTGTTTTGCTTTCTTCTTTTTTATCATGCAGAACGATTTCGTTTGTAAAAAGGTTCTGCCTGCTCAGGGGTAAGGGTCAGATAATTGATATTATAATCATACTGCAATGCGGCGCTGAACGCAAGGCATTTCTAACCGTTGCCACCTGCCTTTGCAGCTTCTTTCACAAAAAAGAACACCGGAGCGTCCATAGAGACTCCGGTGTTCCGAAATAATATTTTGCCTGTCCCGCGCCGCAAAAGGCTCAGAACTTCCGCCATGTATCCGGCATAAACAGCACCAGCATGGGGAAGATCTCCAGACGGCCGGCCAGCATATCGAAGATCAGTACCAGCTTTGCGGGGTCTGCAAAGCAGCCGAAGTTCTGCATGGGGCCTACCTTGACAAGACCCGGGCCGATGTTGTTCAGGGTAGCGGCCACGGCGGTAAAGTTCGTCACCATATCAAAGCCGTTCAGACTGATGAGGAAGAAGGAGCCCGCAAAAATAAAGATATACGCCGCCACAAACACATTGGTGGTGCGGATGGTCTCGTGGTTCAGCAGCTTGCCGTCCATGCGGGCGGGCGCTACTACCTGCGGGTGCAGGGCGGTCTTAAGCTCCTTGGCCAGGGTCTTGGCCAGAATGAGGAGACGGCTCACCTTCATGCCGCCGCCGGTACTGCCGGCGCAGGCACCAATGAACATGAGCATGACCAAGATCTCCTTGGAGAGAGTCGGCCACAGGTCAAAATCGCAGCTGGAAAAGCCGGTGGTGGTGATGATGGAACCCACCTGAAACGCGGCCTGCCGCAGCGCCTCGCCAAAGCTGTTGTACATACTATAAATATTGGCGGTGATGATGCCCACTGCCACCGCGATGACCACAAAGTAGCCCCGCACCTCCTCGCTGGCAGCAGCGCGGCGGAACTTGCGCATGAGCAGCAGGAAGTAGGCGTTGAAGTTGACGCCGAACAGGATCATGAAGATGGTCACGACCCACTGGATGTAGGGCGAAAAGCTGCCAAAGCTGTCGTTGCGGAAGCCAAAGCCGCCGGTGCCCGCCGTACCAAAGGCGGTGAGCAGTGCCTCGAACAGGGGCATTCTGCCAATCAGCAGGAACACCAGTTCCAGCATGGTGAGGGCAAAATAGATGCCGTACAGAATTTTAGCGGTAGACTGCACCTTGGGCACCAGCTTATCCACCTGCGGGCCGGGGCTTTCCGCTTTCATCAGGTTGACATGGGAGCCGCCGGTCAGCGGCAGCAGTGAGAGCAGAAACACCAGAACGCCCATACCGCCGATCCAGTGGGTGAAACTGCGCCAGAACAGAATGCCCTTGGGCAGATCCTCCACGCCGGGCAGAATGCTGGCACCGGTGGTGGTAAAGCCGGAGACCGTCTCAAACAGGGCGTCCACGGGGTTCGGGATGCAGCCGGTGAGCACAAAGGGCACCGCGCCCATTACCGAGATGAATACCCAGCACAGCGAGGTAGCTGCAAAGCCTTCGCGCATATAGAACACCTTGCTGCGGGGTTTGATGGTGTGCAGGGCGTAGCCGATGCCGGCGCTGACGGCTGCTGTGAGCAGAAACACGCCCAGCACCATCCACTCGCCATACACTAAGCTGGCGGCGGCGGGCAGCAGCAACAACGCGCCCTCGATCATCAGCACATAGCCCAGCAGACGGAAAACGATCGCATAATTCATAGTCTGCCTCCGTCAGTGCTCCACGATATCGCGCAGATCGTGCAGGCCATGCTCCAGCGTGACCACGATGACGTTGTCGCCCACCTGGATCTGGTCGCCGCCGCGGGGGATCAGGATCTTGCTGCCGCGGGTAATGCAGCACAGCAGCAGGTTCTTTTTCAGGTGCAGCTGGCTCAGGGGCACACCAGTGGCTGCGCTCTCCTCGTGCACCGTAAATTCCAGTGCCTCCACGCGGTCATCCAGAATACGGTACAGCGTTTTGATGTTGCTGCCTGCCTCGTTCTGCAGGGCGCGGACATACTGCACGATGTAGTCGCAGGTCATGTACTTGGGGTAGACCACGCTGCCCAGATCCAGCCCGGCCAAAATATCGTCAAATTCCAGACGGTTGACTTTGGTCACCAGCTTGCCGTTGGAGTGCTTTTTGGCAAACAGGGTCAGCAGCACGTTCTCCTCGTCAATGTTGGTCAGCGCCACAAAAGCCTCGGTGGATTCCAGACCCTCGGAAAGCAAAAACTCGCGGTTGGAGCCGTCCTCGTTCAGGATCTGTGCGCCGGGCAGCTGCTCGGCCAGCTCTACGCAGCGGGCGGCGTCCCGCTCCACGATGCGCACCCGCACATGGTTTTCCAGCAGTTCCTGACTGAGATAGTAGGCAATGGCACCGCCGCCCACGATGAGGGCGTTGCGCACCGGCTGCACTGGCAGATGCAGCTGCTGGAAGAAGGCGTGCGCCTTTTCCTGCGTGGCAAGGAAAGTGACCTGATCACCCTTTTGCAGCACAAAGTTACCGTTGGGGATGATGACCCCGCCGTCACGCTCCACCGCGCACACCAGAATATCGCTCTTGAGCCGGGTGGGGATCTCGCGGATGGCTACGCCGTCCAGTGCATCGGGCAGCGCAAACTTGATCAGCCGCACACGGCCGTCCGCAAAGGTATCGATCTTGCTGGCACCGGGGAACCGCAGCAGATGGGAGATCTCCTTTGCCGCTGCCATTTCCGGGTTGATGATGGCGGAAATGCCGATCTGCTTTTTGATAAAGTCCAGCTCATGGCTGTAGGACGGGTTGCGCACACGGGCAATGCCGTGGCAGTGACCCGCCTTTTTGGCAAACATGCAGCAAAGCAGGTTCAGTTCGTCCGAGCCGGTGACCGCAATGAACACGTCCGCATCCTCAATGCCCGCCTCGGACAGGGTGGTGATGGACGAGCCATTGCCCACGATGCCCAGCACGTCGTAGCTTTCGGTCAGGTGCTCCACGCGCGCCTTGTTGGTGTCCACCACAGTCACGTTGTGGCCTTCCTCGCTGAGCTGGCGCGCCAGAGCCGTGCCGACCTTGCCGCCGCCCACCAGAATGATCTTCATAACAAGTCCTTTCTCCTTTGGCAGCCCCTTTTTCCGGGACTAGCAATTACAGTATAGTATAACATATCCCACCGCAAAGTTCTACCGTTTGCCCCGCAAATACATTGAATTGCTAAAAAAGCGACAGTTCTTTTGTGCAAAACAGCCTGCACGTTCTATAGAAGTCCGCTTTTTGTTTACATCTGCTGGCGTTTCTGCGCATTTTTCTTGCTGGCAGTGTTCGGCACACTGATTTTTTCATAAAAACACCCCCAGTACCGGATATCCGGCATTGGGGGTACGTATCATCGCTTCTTCGGTGTGGTTATTCTTTGGACTGGGCGGCTTCGGCGGTCTGTGCATCATACTCGGCAAGCAGAGCGTTGAGGTCGTACTGATACTTACTGTGGCAGAAGTGGCACACCACCTCACAGGTGGGGTCCTCGTCCCGCATCCGTGCAAGCTCGGCACGGCCAAGGCTGAGCAGCATCTCTTTGGTACGCTCGGCGCTGCAATCGCACTGGTACTGCACCGTACGCTCGTCCAGCACATTGGGGGCAAAGCCTGCCAGTGCCATCTGCATCATGTCCTCGGGGGTCTTGCCCGCATGGAGCAGCTCGGTGACGGAGGGCATGGCGTTGATGTTTTTTTCCAGCTGGTCGATCTCGGCATCAGTAGCGCCGGGCAGCAGCTGCACCATAAAGCCGCCGGCGCAGAGGATGGACAGATCCTTGTCCACCAGCACGCCCAGCGCCATCACGGTGGGCACCTGCTCGCTGTAGGCATAGTAGCTGGTCAGATCCTCAGCGATCTCGCCGGATACCAGCGGCACCTGCCCGACTGTGGGCTCCTTTTGCAGGCGGTTATCGCGGATGACGGTCAACACGCCATCCTTGCCCACGGCGGTGCCCACGTCCAAGTGGCCGTTGGCTTTGGCGGGCAGCTCCACCAGCGGGTTGTCAATGCAGCCCTTCACGTTGCCGGTGCCGTCGGTGCAGGCAATAAGCACGCCCGCAGGGCCACCGCCCGCCACACGCAGGGTGATACGGTCGCGGTCGTCCTTGAGCATGGAGCCCATCAGGGTAGCGCCCGTGAGCAGACGGCCCAGTGCCGCGCTGCAGGGGGCGCTTGTGGTGTGAAGCTTTTCGGCTTTACGGACGATATCGGTGGAATCCACACCGCAGAACACGACACCGCCGTTCTCGGACAGGCCGCGGATCAGGTTTGCCATAGGTTATTCCTCCAGTTGTGTATACTGTTTTGTTGCGCAGAAGAAGTAGCGCTGGCTTTCCTCGGTCAGCGGGCCAAAGGTTTCACCATCGCAGACTGTTTCCAGCGCAAAGCCGTGCTTTTCCAGCGCCGCACGGATGGTATCCAGATCATAGGTATACTCGCAGAATTCCTCGTGGAAATGCTCGCTGGTCTCGTGATAATCAATGTCCACCGTGATCTCCACCCTGCGGTCGGCGGCGTTATAGTGGTTGCGCCACACGCAGGAGGCATCCTCTTCCTCAAAGGTGAACGCGTTATCGCCCAGAACCTTCTGGTGCTTATAGGGGGTGTTCATATCAAACAGGAACACGCCGCCCTTTTCCATAAAAAAGCCTGCGTTGGCAATGGCGGTATCCAGATCCGGGATGTGGTTGAAGGTATCAAAGGTAGATACCGCCGCCCGGATGGTGCCGTAAAGATCCAGCTTGAGCAGGTCCTGCCGCAGCAGCAGCAACCGACCGGAAAGCCCCAACTGCTCAGCCTTATCCCGCACCACGCAGAGCATCTCCTCCGACTGATCGATGCCGATCATATCGTAGCCTGCCTGCGTCAGCATCAGGGTCAGTTCCCCGGTGCCGCAGCCAAGATCGGCTACAATGCCGTCATGGATGCCGTGGGCTTCCAGCTTTGCATGGATCTGGCTGTACAAGGCGTCGTAGTCCGCTTCGCCGTTGAATTCATCGTAGAAATAGGCAAATTCGTTGTAAGCCATGGCGTTACTCCGCTTCCTCGTTTTCCGTAGCCACTGCGGCGTTGAGCACTGCCTGCAGTTCCGGGATGCCGTAACCGTTTTCGCCGCTGGTCAGCACCACCTTCTGACAGCCATAGGGGCGGCAGATGTTTTCAAAGTCCTCCTGCGTTTTGGCAAGCTGGCTCTTTTTCAGCTTATCCGCCTTGGTCAGAGCCACCACATAAGGGATGCGGTGGTAGTGCAGGTAGCGCAGCATCTGCAGATCGTCTGCGCTGGGAGCATGGCGGCAGTCCAGCAGCTGTACCAGCAGGGTGTGGTGGCGGGGCGCCTCGAAGTAGCTGTTGATCAGGTCGTCCCAGCGCTCGCGGTCGGCGTTGCTCACCTTGGCATAGCCGTAACCCGGCAGGTCCACAAAGTAGCAGTCGTCCACGGAATAGAAGTTGATGGTAGCCGTTTTGCCCGGCGTACTGGACACGCGCGCCAGATTTTTGCGGCTGCACAGCTTGTTGATCAGGCTGGATTTGCCCACGTTGGAGCGCCCCGAAAAGCTCAGCTCCGGGCGGTCGCTTTCGGGCAGCTGGCTGGAAATGCCATAGCTGGCAATAAAATCAGCTTTATTGAAGATCATGGCGTGTTCCTTTCTATTATTTCAGCAGACAGCGCCCGGCTGGTTCTTCTCAGGCGCGGCGGGGATGCGGCTCTCCCCTGCCTTGGACTTTTTGGTGCGGGGACGGCCTGCGGTGCTCTTGGCAGCTTTCGGCTTGAGCAGGGCGGCAGCCAGCACCTGCGAGAGATTCTGCATAGGCAGGAAGGTCAGGTTCTTCTTGACCTCCTCGTCCACATCATACAGGTCAGGCTCGTTGTCCTTGGGGATGAGCACGGTCTTCATGCCCTCGCGGTAAGCAGCCATGCTCTTCTCCCGCAGGCCGCCAATGGGCAGCACGTTGCCGTGCAGGGTGATCTCGCCGGTCATGGCCACATCGCCGCGCACCGGCACGCCGGACAGACAGGACACCAGTGCCGTGGTCAGGGTGACGCCTGCACTGGGGCCGTCCTTGGGCACAGCACCCTCCGGGGCGTGGATGTGCAGGTCGCACTTTTTCAGCCGCTCGGGGTCGATGCCGTATTCCTCGGCATGGACGCGCACCCAAGTAACTGCCAGCTGTGCGCTCTCCTTCATCACATCGCCCAGAGAGCCGGTAACCGTGATCTTGCCGGTGCCGTTGTCCATGACCTGCACCTCGATGGGCAGGGTCTCGCCGCCTACACTCGTCCACGCCAGACCGTTGGCGATGCCCACGGCGTTGGTGCGGTTGAGGAAGTCCGGCTTGACGATGCGGGGGCCCAGCAGTTCCTCCAGTATGGCGGCAGTCACGGCTACGCTTTCCACCTCGCCGGAAGCGATCTTGCGGGCACACTTGCGCAGCACACTGGTGATGGTGCGCTCCAGATTACGCACACCGGCCTCGCGGGTGTAGCCGTCGATGATGCCGTAGAGTGCGCTCTGGTTCATGGTGACCTTGCCGGTCAGACCGCAGGCCTTGAGCTGCTTGGGCAGCAAATGTTTGCGGGCAATGTTGTATTTTTCCACGCGGGTATAGCTGGGCAGCTCAATGACGTCCATGCGGTCGCGCAGCGGGCCGGGGATGCTGCCCAAGTCGTTGGCGGTGGTAATAAAGAGCACATGGCTCAGGTCAAACGGGATATCAATGAAATGGTCGTTGAAGGTGCTGTTCTGCTCCGGGTCCAGCGCTTCCAGCAGAGCTGCCGCCGGGTCGCCCCGGAAGTCCCCTGCCAGCTTGTCGATCTCGTCCAGCAGCATCAAAGGGTTGGAGGACTTGGCGGTGATCATGGCGCTGATGATCTTGCCGGGCATGGCACCGATGTAGGTGCGGCGGTGGCCGCGGATCTCGGCTTCGTCCCGCACGCCGCCTAGGCTGATGCGCACATACTTGCGGCCAAGGCTTTCGGCGATGGAGCGTGCGATGCTGGTTTTGCCGACACCCGGAGGGCCGACCAGACAGATGATCTGCGCCTTCACGTCCGGTGCCAGCTTGCGCACAGCCAGCGTTTCCAGAATGCGATCCTTGACCTTTTTCAGGCCGTAGTGGTCCCGGTCCAAGATCTGCTGGGCGCGGTGGATATCCAGATCATCCACGGTCATGGTGTTCCACGGCAGGTCCAGACAGGTGTCCAGATAGGTGCGGATGACCGTGGCTTCCTGATTGCTGCTCTGCATCCGGGACAGGCGGTCTACCTCCTTGAGCAGCTTTTTCTCGCTGTCCTCGGCAAGGTGCAGCTCCCGGATCTTGCGGCGGTAATCATCGGCTTCGGCGTGGGTATCGTCCCCCTCGCCCAGCTCGTCGTTGATGATGTGCAGCTGCTCGTGCAGGTAATAATCGCGCTGGTTCTTGTCCATGGACTCGTTGACCTTTTCCGCGATCTCCTTTTCGATCTTCATCACCTGACATTCGCGGCGCAGCATCTCCACAAGGCGCTGCAGGCGGCCGTTGAGGGTGTTCTCGTTCATAACCGCCTGCTTGTCCTCGTAGCGGAACAAGAGATTTGCCGGCATATACTCGGTGAGGAACATAGGGTCATCGCTGGAAACGATGGTGAACACCACGTCCTTTGCAAGGCGCGGGTTCATGCCCAGATACTCGTCAAAGCCAGTCTTGAGGGCGCGGAGCAGTGCTTCGGTCTCCACAGCTTCTTCGGGTTTTGCGGCACGCACCGGAGCGGAGCGCACGGCAGACAGCAGAAAATCGCCGGTGGTATCCAACTCGGTCAGCTTGGCGCGATACTTACCCTCTACCAGCACCTTGACCAGCTCGTCCGACACGCGCAGCACCTGCTTGACCTCGGCTACTACGCCGTAGGTGTACAGATCCTGCTGGGTGGGCTCGCTGGTTTCCATCTCCTTCTGGGCTACCAGAAATACGTTGGAGTTATTGGCCATAGCCCACTCCACGGCAGCAATACTCTTTTCCCGCCCGACTTCAAAATGAACAAGGTTGTTGGGGAACACCACCAGCCCACGCAGTGCGATGGTGGGCAGATGGAGTTCCTTCCGCTCGACCTTGATGGTAACTTTTTCAGACATATACAAACACCTCCCGACTGCCGCTTGAATCCCTATACTGCGGCAGCGCTATCCTTTGGGGTCTTTTAAGGTGTATCTGAAAACAAAGAAAATGACGAATATTTCGCAAGCACAAGCGGGATTTAAGGCAAATAGCCGCAGGAATCCTTTGTGGATTTCAAGGCTGATTCACGCAAAATCCAGCTGTGTTTGTAGAAATAGACTAAATTTTCGACTTTTCAGATACACCCTAGATAAAAATACAGTTGTTTCCTTATTATACAGATTTCCGGCCAAAATGCAACTGCCCTGCCGGAATGGTCGGTCATTCGGGGCGGTTTTCGTGGGTGTTGAAGCCCATTTTGCCCAGTGCGGGCAGCAGCGCCCGCAGGGTGACCGAGGTGAGCGCGCCCATGACAAGCCCCAGCACCAGCATGACCGGTGCATAGTACAGCGACAAAGACGAGGAGATGATGACCCCTGCGCCCAGCAGCTGCCCCACGTTATGCGCCAGTGCGCCGCAGACCGACAGGATGAACCATGTAGGCCGCACCGGCAGAAGATAGTACAGCACCCACATCACCGCAAGGGACAAAAGCCCGCCGCACAGCGAGAGGAAACCCGCCGTAAAGCCGGAAACCAGAAAGACGAACAGCGCCTTGAGCACATCCAGCACCAGTGCCTGCCGAGCGCCCATGAAGAACAGGGCGTACATGACCACGATGTTGGCAAGGCCCAGCTTCATGCCCGGCAAAAGCCCCGGGATGACCAGCGTGCCCTCGATGAAGGAAAGCGCCATGGCCAGCGCAAACAGCAGGCCGGACAGGGCGATGTGCCGTGTTTTTTGATAGCTGCGGTGATTTTTAGACATAGAGGATACGCTCCTTTATTCTTCGGGCTGCTGCGTCTGCTCGTAGGCTTCCTGCTCTTCCATGGCGGCTTCCCATGCGGCAAAAAGCTCTTCCTGATGGAAGCGCAGGTCACTCAGCTCATCGCTTTTCTGGCGCAGCAGGTCGGGGTCGTTGTACACCTCCGGGGAGTTGATCTCGTTGTCCAGCTCCACCTCGCGTGCGCCGCAGGCTTCCATCTCGTCCTCGCAGGCCTTGATCTTGGCGCGCAGCTCGGCGCGGCGGCGGCGCTGCTCCTTGCCGTAGCCAGTCTTGACGGGCTCGGCAGCCTTCTGCGCAGCCTGCACCGGGGCGGCACGTCCCATCAGGGCATCGTAGCTGGGGTAAAGCACCGCCTTGCCGTCCTCAAGATAGAGGATGGGACAGGCCAGACTGTTCATCAGGTGACGGTCGTGAGTGACCAGCAGCAGCGTGCCGGTGTACGCCATCAGTGCTTCGGTCAGGTTTTCGCGGGTGTAGATGTCCAAGTGGTTGGTGGGCTCGTCCAGAAACAGCAGATTCGGCCGTTCCAGCACGATCTCCGCAAAGCGCAGACGCGCCAGCTCGCCGCCGGACAATGCTTCGCAGGGCTTGAACACGGTATCGCCCCGGAACCCCAGCTTTGCAAGGTGGCTGCGCACCTCCAGCTCGGTCATGCGGGGGTACTTGTTCCAGATGACATCAATGACCCTGCCCTGCCCCAGACGGTTCTGCTGCTGGGCAAAAATACTGGGACGCGCCCCGGTGCCCAGCCGCACCATGCCGCCGGAGGGGCGGCGCTTGCCGTCCAGCACCTGCATCAGGGTGGATTTGCCTGCGCCGTTGGGGCCGGCAATGATAAGCCGCTGCCCGCGGCAGACCGTATAGGTAAAGGGTTCCAACAGGGTACGCTCCCCGATCTTGATGCTGAGGTTTTTCATCAGCACCAGCTCGTTCCACGGCTCTACGTCATATTCAAAGCGGAATTTCAGCTGGTTGGTCTCGTCCTTGGGTGCCTCGGTGATCTCCAGCTTTTCCAGCTGCCTGCGGCGGCTCTGCGCCATTTTGGTGGTGGAAGCGCGCACAAGGTTGCGGTCCACATAGTCCTGCAGTTTTTCAGCCAGTGCCACATCGGCATCGTGCTGCTTCTGGCGCAGGGCATCGGCGGCTTCCTTCTGGGGCAGATAGGCCGAGAAGTTACCCTTGTAGGTGGTCATGGTCTGGAAGGATACCTCCCAGATCTTTGTACAGACATTATCAAGGAAATAGCGGTCGTGGCTGACCACCAGCACCGCGCCGGAGTAGCCCTTGAGGTAATTTTCCAGCCATTCCATGGTGGCAAAGTCCAAGTGGTTGGTGGGCTCGTCCAGAATGAGCACATCCGGCTTTTCCAGCAGCAGCTTCGCCAGACGCAGCCGCGTCAGCTCGCCGCCGGAGAGCACCGCAATGTTCTTTTGCCATGTATCCTGCGCAAAGCCCATGCCGGACAGCACCTTTTTGATGTTCACGTCCATGTTGTAGCCATCGGCAGCGTCTACGATGTTTTGTAAAGCATCGTGCTGTGCCAGCAGGTCGGCGTTATCGGGCTGGGCAGCCATGCGGCGCTCTAAGATCTGCATCTGCGCCATGGCGTCCAGCACCGGGGCAAAGGTGGCGCGCATCTCGCCATAGATATCCAGCGTGGCGTCCAGCTTTGCGTTTTGCTCCAGATAGCCCAGTGTTACCCCGTGGGTCACGCTGAACTCACCCTCGTAGTCCTGATATTCGCCGGTAAGGATCTTGAGCAGAGTAGTCTTGCCTGCGCCGTTTTGTCCCACGATGCCGATGCGGTCCTCCCGCTCGACACTGGCGGTCACATCGTGCAGCACCACCTTTTCGCCAAAGGTCTTACCCAGTTTTTCCAAATGTATCAGCATAGTTTTGATCCGTTATCCGTTCTTTTTCATATTTCAGCACTGATGGCGGCGGTTCTTCAGGCCAACATTGGCCAGCTCCTCCTGCTCCATCACCAGCGGATACAGCTCTTCCAGACTGGCGATCTCGTAGGTAGGGATCACCTTGCCGGGGTTCTCGGCGTGGTTGGGGTTGTACCAGCAGGTATCCAGCCCGGCGTTGCTGCCGCCCTGAATATCGCTGGACAGGCTGTCGCCCACCATCAGAACGTGCTCCCGGTTCTCCACACCCAGCGCGCGCAGGGCTGCATCAAAGATGCGGGCATTGGGCTTTTCGCAGCCCATTTTTTCAGAGATGAACACATCTTCCATAAAGTTCATCACACCGCTTTCCGCCAGACGGCGGGTCTGCACCTTCTGGGCACCGTTGCTGACGATGGCCAGCGTTGCCACCTCGGAAAGCTCACGCAGCACGTCCAGCACCTCCGGGCTCATCAGGTCCGGGTGGGTGGACAGCTGCTCCAGATAGCAGCGGTTCATCTCCACGCCGTCGCCGGCGGCATTGATGGCCTTTAAAAAGCGGCTGAACCGCTCGCCGAACAGCTTTTCGCGGCGGATCTGGCCTTTTTCCAGCTGCCGCCACAGTTCCTCGTTGATGGTGCGGTAGGTCTGCACGGTCTCAGCATCCGGCTCGATACCGTAGTTTACCAGCGTTTCGGCCAGCGCCTTGTTTTCCGCTGCATCAAAGTTGAGCAGCGTATTGTCCGCATCGAACAGGATGCAATAGTATTTTGCCATAGTATCTCACTTTCTTTTCAGCATTTCCCACTTTGGTGTATCAACAGGGAGAAGCCAGCCCCACCCCCCGGCAGAGCTGGCTTCTCGTTATTCAGAAACGATTTCATACGCAGACAGGTCTGTTTGTGCCGGGGTATTGTCCGGGCACGTTGCCTTTCCTTCGCAGGGCGTCAGACCGCATTTCTGCATTTCTTCCTCCAGTGCGCTGTTATCCACGTTTTCCCAGTCGGTGTCGTAGTAGTCCACGCTGCCGTCGGTCACGTCATTTTCCCCGGGCAGGGCGGGCGTGCGCATCGCTTGCCAGTACATAGGGCTCCACCTTCCTCTCACGCCAGCCTATGCGGCGCGGGAGCGGAGTGTGCGCTCAGTTGGCGGCTTCCTTGCTGGCGCTTGCCTCCGTTTTGGAGGAAGCAGGCTTTTCTTCTTTAGAAGAAGCCGGTTGTTCTTCCTTGGAGGAAGCTGTGTGTTCCTGCTTAGAGGAAGCAGTTGTTTCTTCCTTGGAGGAAGTGCTGCTCTGTGAAGAAGAGACGGGCTTTTCTTCCTTGGAGGAAGCAGGAGACGAAGCCGGCTTTTCCGCCTTGGAGGAGCTGCCGGTACTTTCAGAGGTGCCGTTCGAGGAGGAAGAAGCGGGTTTTTCTTCTTTAGAAGAAGCCGGTTTTTCCTCCTTGGAGGAGGCAGACGTTTCTTCCTTGGAGGAAGCAGGCTTATCCTCCTTAGAGGAAGCATCAGAGCTGCTGGAGCTGGTGGACGAGCTGGACGGTGCACCGCTGACCGTAAACTCCAGCTTATTGCTGGTCACTGTGCAGTCGTTATAGCTGGCAGTGGCGTACACCCGGAAGGTGCTGCCCAGCATGGAGGGATCCACCTCACCCTTTACGGAAGTCTTTCCGGCAGCCTGTGTCACCTCGCTGCCGTTGACATACCAGCGGATGCTGGAAGTATCCAGATGCTTGCCCTTGAGGGTAGCTTTGAAGGTGTAGGAATCCCCCAGCGCAGCCTTGCCGCTGCTGCTGATCTGGATGGAAGCGGCTGCAAACACAGCGGTCACATCCACGTTCTGGTCAAAATTGGTATCGGTGCGGGTGCGCTTGGTCACACCATCGCTCCACTTGACGAACACATAGCCGTCCTCCGGCACAGCGGTAACGGTAACGCTCTGGGTGGCGCTGGTCACCTTGACGGTAAGGGACTTGCCGCTCTCGTTGCCGCAGGTCAGGGAGCCGCCGCCGGTTTTATCTACACGGTAACCGGCCTGATACTCCGTTTTCTCCTCAAGGGCCGAGGAAGAGACTTCCTCCGAGCTGCTGGGTGCTTCCACCGCAGAGCTGGGGTTTGCGGTATACTCGGCACGGGTGGGGATGTTATTGGTATCCGGGCGGCGGTCCTCGGTCTCATAGGCGTGGGTGCGCAGATACTTCAGCAGCACCTTCAGACCTGCGGGCTTGAGGTGGATATCGCCGCTCTGGTAGTAATCGACATTGCCGTAGCCGTTGGCGTCCTTGAGCGCCTCGGCAGAGTTGAGGAACTTGACGCCCAGCTGCTCGCACATGGTCAGCAGCGCCATATTGAAATCATCAATGCGGGTCTGGTCCATATTGGGGTAATTAGAGTGGTTGGACGGGACCGGCGGCACCGTGTTGACGATGATGTCGGTATAAGGATAGCTGGCCTGAATGGCCTGCACCAGTGCGGTGTAGTTGCTGATGAAATCCTCGGTATTCATGCCGTTATCGTTGGTGCCCAGCATGATGACCACACGGCGGGGCTTCATTTTTGCCACTGCCTGCGCGATGGTGTAGCGGTTATCGTCCCGCTTGAAGGTGACGATGCCTTCGTTCAGGGCGGCACCGGTGCCAATGCCCTCCTTGGCACAGAACTGCTGCAGCGAGATCAGGCCATTGGCATACAGACGCACCGTGTTGGAATCGCCGATAAAAAGGGTCTGCTCCTGATAGGCATTGCCGGCATCGGCGGTCCCGGTGAGCAGCGCGCTGGAGGTCTCGTTGATCTGATAGTGGTCAGAGATATCCTCCTCCCCTTCCGGGGCGGGCGCGGGGGTAATAATGGAAGAATCCCCCGGCTGCTCCGTCGGGTTCTTGCCCCGCTTGAGCATGGTAAGGGTGATGCCGATGGTCAGCAGCGCCGCCAGTGCGCACACGATGCACACCAGCACCGCCTGCTTCTGCATCGGGGTCAGCGCCTGATTCTCCTTCTGGTTATTGCTTCTCATATTCTATCCATTCTCCTTCCGAAGGAATGAAACTTCCTGTCATACCCGGGCTGCCAGCAGCCGGTCGGTAAGGTCGGCGCAGTTTTCAGCCAGCAGCACTGGATGGAAGGCTTCCAGCTCTTCCCGGCTGCCGTAGCCGTACAGCACACCGGCAGCATCCAGACCACAGTCGGCAGCGCCCCGCATATCATCGTTGCGGTCGCCCACCATCAGCACCCGCTTGCCCTGCAAGGCGGGCTGGCTGAGCACATAACGCACGACCTCGGTCTTGGTATCCCGGCTCTCGTCCATGGAGGCACCACCGATAAAATCAAAATACGGTGCCAGCCCCTGCTCTTCCAGAATGGGCGTGACCACCTTGGTGGGCTTGGAGGTGGCAGTGCACAGGAGAAAACCCGCGTCCTTCAGGCACTGCAGCATCTGCGGAACGCCCGGGAACACGGCACACTCGTGGCTGCCCTTCACCGCGTAGCTCGTACGGTAAAGGTCGGTAGCTTTTTCGATCAGCGCCGGGTCGGTGAAGTGCTCGCCGAAGCTTTTGCGCAACGGCGGGCCCAGATACCGGCGCAGGTTTATGCCGGATACATCCACACCCATGGTACAGAAAACCTCTTGCAATGTATGAATGATACCGGGAGCCGAATCGATCAGCGTCCCGTCCACATCAAATAGGATCGCATCATAATGCAGCAATGTTTTATTCCTCGCTTTCATGGTGATACATCCAATAGTATAGCACAGATTTGATACATCAGCAATTCCAACAAAAGATTTTTCTGTCTCTTATGCAGATTTTTCCTGAAAAGGGAGACCGCCGCACCGTATTATGCACAGCAGCCTCCCTTGCGGCAGCACGGGGCAGCACAATGCCGGGCAGCACGTGGGCTGCCCGGCATTGCATTTTCACGGGTCAAATTGCAGCGGAGAGCGCCCCGCCCCAAAAAACATTACTGCGCAGGTGATGGGCAGCTGCTGTCCCCCGGGACATAAAGGTTGTTGGAGACGAACTCCAGCTTATCCTTGAGCACCAGTTCAAGGTTTGCGACGGCGTGCACCATATTGGTGGCGGAGTCGTTCACCTCCAGCAGCTTGCAAAGATCCAGACCATCCAGATCCATGGCCTTCTGCATCTTCCGGCTTTCGGCGCACAGAATATGGCTGAGTGCCGTTTCCTGCAGGGCAATGCTTTCCATCAGGTCCACAACAGCCTGATCCAGGCTGACCTTGGGCATTTCCGGGCACTGAGAACGGGCGCAGGGTGTATCGATCATCATAGGGCAAAACCTTCCTTTCCGGTCGTGTGCCCTATCCTATGCTGCGGCAGGTGCGGCTGTTACTGCTTTTCCGCCTGTGCGCGCACCTTCTCAATGGTATCACGGTAGCCACCGGAGCCGTACTGGATACAACGGTTGATACGGCTGATGGTGGCAGTGCTGATTTCCACTGCCTTAACGATCTGCTCATAGGTGGCACCGTCCAGCAGCAGCTTTGCCGCCTGCAGGCGCTGTGCCATATCCGAGATCTCCTTTACAGTGCACAGATCCTCAAAAAAGGCGTAGCACTCCTCCCGGCTCTCCAGACTGAGGATAGCATCAAACAGTGCGTCCGTTGTCTCATTTCTTCTGGAATTTTTCTCAGCCATTGTTTTTCTCCTTATTATAACAGCGGCGGCAGCGGGCAAAGCAGACAGTGCTGCCGCGCGGAATATTCTGCACGCTATTACTTTAGCACTTCAAAGTGTGAAAGTCAAGACCTGTGGGTGAATGGTTTTCAATTAATATGCTATTCAGTTTTATTCTCTTCACACATGAAAGAAAATCATCTAAAAATTATTCCCAGAAAATGGCTTGAATTAGCGCATCCTCTGAACTTGTGACAAAAATATTGACAATTGATGAAAACGGGAATAAAGTAAGACACAATCATTCAGCAAATGCAAGGAACAGGACATGATCTTCTGCATCACCCTCTTTCAGCGAGCCGCTTCTCGGGTGAAAAAGCGGCAGTCAGGAGCAGAGGACCCTCGCCTGGGAGCAGCCTGTGTGAACCGGGTTTTGTGCCCCTTAGTAGCACGGTGCCGTCCAGCCCACGTTATCGGGCAGCATGGTCAGTGTACCATGCGTGGGAGAGTGGCTGTTTTACACAGCAAGCGAAGTGGTACCGCGGAGTAATGCCCCTGCCCTGGCAGGCGGGTGCAAAAGCCTTCGTCTTCGGAGTGTGACCGGGACATCGGTCATGTGCTGAGGACGAAGGTTTTTTACGCTCCGGGGCAATGCTTTGCCGGACGGCAGCCTAACGTTCCGAACCTGTTGCGGAGTGAAAAAAGGAAAGAGGTAGAAAACTATGAATACGCTGGTCATCGTATTGATCGCAGCGGTGTGCCTGTTTGGCGCTTATGTGCTTTACGGCCGCTGGCTGGCTAACAAATGGGGCATCGACCCCGCAGCCAAGACCCCGGCAGTCGTCCACGAGGATGGCCGGGACTATGTGCCCACCAACGGCTGGACGGTGTTTGCTCACCAGTTCAGCTCCATTGCCGGTGCAGGCCCTGTTACCGGTGCCATTCAGGCCGCAGCCTTCGGCTGGCTGCCGGTGCTGCTGTGGGTGCTGCTGGGCGGTATCTTCTTCGGCGCTGTCACCGACTTTGGTGCCCTGTATGCTTCCGTTAAGAACGACGGCAAGAGCATGGGTATGCTGATCGAAAAGTACATCGGCAAGACCGGCCGCAAGCTGTTCCTGCTGTTCTGCTGGCTGTTCTGCGGCATCGTCATCGCTGCCTTTGCGGACATGGTCGCCGGCACCTTCAACGCCTTTGGCGCAGACGGCGCAATGGTCGAGGCTGCCAAGACCAACGGCGCTGCCGGTATGGTTTCCATCATGTTCATGGTGTTCGCCGTTATCTTTGGCCTGCTGCAGAAAAAGTTCAACTTCTCCGGCTGGAAGGAAAGCGTTATCAGCATCGTGTTCATCGTGCTGTCCTTTGTCATCGGCGCAAACCTGCCCCTGATCCTGGGCAAGGCCGCTTGGAGCTACATCACCTTTGTGTACATCTTTTTTGCTGCCGTGCTGCCCATGTGGCTGCTCAAGCAGCCCCGTGACCACATGACCACCTTTATGTTCGTGGCCATGATCGTGGGCGCTGTGGTTGGCCTGCTGGTTGCACACCCCACCATGAACCTGCCTGTATTCACCGGCTTTACCAACGAAAAGCTGGGCACCATGTTCCCCATCCTGTTCGTCACCGTGGCCTGCGGTGCAGTTTCCGGCTTCCACAGCCTTGTTTCCTCCGGTACTTCTTCCAAGACCGTTGAGAACGAGAAGGATATGCTGAAGGTCGGCTACGGTGCCATGATCCTTGAAAGCCTGTTGGCTGTTCTGGCTCTGTGCGTGGCCGGTGCTGCCGCAGCTGCCGACGGCACCCCTGCCGCCGGTACCCCGTTCCAGATCTTCAGCCGCGGCGTTGCCGGTTTCTTTGAGATGTTCGGCGTGCCCGCCTACGCTGCTACCGTGTTCATGACCATGTGCGTTTCCGCACTGGCTCTGACCAGTCTGGATGCCGTGGCCCGCATTGGCCGCATGAGCTTCCAGGAGCTGTTCAGCGTGGACGACATGGAGCACGCTGAGGGCTGGCGCAAGCTGTTCTGCAATGTGTACTTCTCCACCTTCATCACGCTGGTGTTCGGCTTCATCCTGACCAAGATCGGTTACGCCAACATCTGGCCGCTGTTCGGTTCTGCCAACCAGCTGCTGAGCGCACTGGTGCTGGCTACCCTGTGCGTGTTCCTGAAGGTGACCGGCCGCAGCAACAAGATGCTGTTCCCCCCGCTGATCATCATGCTGTGCGTCACCTTTACCGCACTGGTGCAGCGCCTGATCGCTATGGTCAAGGCCATCAGCACCGCCGCTTCTGTTACTATCCCTGCCGGTGAGACCACTTGGGGCGCTGTGTTCATCGCAAACGGCCTGCAGCTGATCCTTGCCGTGCTGCTGATCGTGCTGGGTCTGAATATTGTGTTCCACTCCTTCTCCGCTTATAAGAAGGCTGAGCACAACAGCGAAGCAAAGGTCTGATTTAATTCCACCATTCACAATCCTGTTTTCAATAAACAAAACGCCGCTGACGATACACAAAGCCGTCAGCGGCGTTTTGTTGTGGAAGCGTATTTCATATTGTAAGCCCGGAAAATCTGCGGATCTTCCGGGCTTACGTTTTCACAGGCTAGAGAAAAGAGAAGCTGCTTATTATATGTGACAGCTTTCCCAGCCTTGCAGGGCGGCAAGCTGGGTCTCGGTATGGAACCAATGCTCCCCGCCCTCCAGAATGGTCAGGTGCGCCCCGGTCTGCTGTCGGAACTGCTCCATGGCGGTGTGCCCGGTAAGGGGGTCTGTATCGGCATAGAGCACCTGTGTGGGCACTTTCCAGTGCAAGGGGTGTTCCCTTACCCAGCACAGATACGGCCACGAGAGGGTCTCGCCCATGGCGGTGGGGATCTCCCCTGCCGTGCGCAGCTGCTCCTCCGTTACCCCTGCCTGCTGCATCAGGTCAAGGATGAGATTTTCCATATCCACGATCGGGGAGACAAGCAGCGCCTTTTCCGGCTGCTGCGTTTGCAACGCCTGCATGGCAAGCCATGCCCCGATGCTGACCCCATACGCCCGGATATGCTTCCACACCGGCTGCATCCGGGCGTAGACTGCCTGCAACTCTCGGGTGACCACCCACGGCACCAGCTTTTCCGGGCTGTCTTTCCGGGCGCCGTGCTCCGGCAGGTCGACAGCCAGCACCTGCCAGCCTGCCGGGCAGGCTGTGCGGGCAAAGCGGGCGGCCTCGGCTGCGCTGCCGTTTTTGCCGTGGACATAGAGATAGACCCTGCGGCTGCGCTTGCCGTACAGGACAGCCGGAATGCCTGCAACCTCAAGCTTGATTTTTTCCATAACGGCTTCCTCCTGTTTTAGGGCATTTCGTGCCCTGTTTTCTCTATGATAGCACAAGCAGCCGACAAACACAAACAGGAAAAGAGCCAATTCTAACACGATTTCGAATACTCTCCGCGGCGGGATTACCCCCTCAGTCTGCTCTCTGCGTTCGCAGCCAGCTCCCCCAAGGGGGCGCCTTAACTCCCTCTCGTGAACAAAAAGAGCCACCGCACAGACTTGTGCGATGGCTCTTTGGGATAGTGCTTCAGGTTTTGCTTAGCCGAAGATGTTGATCAGGATACCAGCAGCAACGGCAGAACCGATAACGCCGGCCACGTTGGGGCCCATGGCGTGCATCAGCAGGAAGTTGGAGGGGTTCTCGCTCTGGCCGACCTTCTGGGAAACACGAGCGGCCATAGGCACGGCGGAAACGCCGGCAGAACCGATCAGGGGGTTCACCTGACCGCCGGTCAGCTTGTACATGACCTTGCCGCACAGCACACCGGCTGCGGTGCCGAAGGAGAAGGCGATCAGACCCAGCACGATGATGAACAGGGTGCGGGTGTTCAGGAAGGTGTTTGCGCTGGTGGTGCAGCCAACAGACAGAGCAAGGAAGATGGTGATGATGTTCATCAGCTCATTACCGGCAGTCTTCTGGATACGATCCACAACGCCGCACTCCTTCATCAGGTTGCCCAGCATCAGCATACCGACCAGAACGGCGGCATCCGGCACGATGAGGGAAACAATGATAGCGACCATGATGGGGAAGATGACCCTCTCGGTCTTGGAGACGGTGCGCAGCTGCTTCATGACAACAGAGCGCTCCTTGGAGGTGGTCAACGCCTTCATGATGGGCGGCTGGATGACGGGCACCAGTGCCATGTAGCTGTACGCTGCCACGGCAATGCTGCCCAGCAGCTCAGGTGCCAGACGGGAGGTAACGAAGATAGCGGTGGGGCCGTCGGCACCGCCGATGATGGAGATGGCAGCGGACTGCTTCTGGGTGAAGTCTACCAGACCGGTAGCGGCCAGCAGACGGGCGCCCATGTAAGTACCGAAGATACCGAACTGTGCGGCAGCGCCCAGCAGCAGGCTCTTGGGGTTGGAGATCAGGGGTGCAAAGTCGGTCATGGTACCGATGCCGAGGAAGATCAGCGGCGGGTAGATGCCCAACTTAACGCCCATGTAGAGCATATCGGCCAGACCGCCGTTGTTCAGGATCTCGACCCACATGGGGTGCTCCAGACCGTCACCGACGAAGTACTGCATATGGATGATGCCGCTGCCGGGGAGGTTGGCAAGGATCATGCCAAATGCCATGGGCAGCAGGATCAGAGGTTCGAACTCCTTGACGATGGCGAGGTACAGCAAAAAGCAGCCCACGCAGATCATCACGGCGTACAGCCAGCCGCCGGGCTGGCCAAACTGTGCAAAGCCGGAACTTTGGAAAATACCGACCAGAGTATCAATAAACTGTGTCATGCTCTTCCTCCTGTGTTAAAACGGGGCCGTGGTGTCGTTCACGCCGGCCTTGCCCCAGCCATTTTTGCCACGACGCACTGCCTTGAGGGTGTACTTGCCGTTGCCCATTGCATGGATAGCAGCCATAATAGCGGCCACCACGTCACCGGGGATGCCTTCCTCCACCTGAGGAGCGGGCGCAGCCTGCTGCACCGGAGCGGCAGCGGGCTTTGCGGCGGGTGCCTGCGCAGCAGTCTTGGCGGCCTTCTTCTTGGCATTCATCGAGTCGAAGATCTTGCCCTCCAGCGTGATGATAGCCATCAGCAGCACGAGGATCAGGAACACCAGCACGATACCAGTAATGGTAACGACCACATCGAAACCTAAGTCCATGGTTTTTCCTCCTGTTTGTTGGATACTGCAAGCGATACAACATCGTCAGCAGAAAATCAATTTGGATATAGTATACCGTATTTTGCCATTCATTTCAACAAAAATTAACAATTTTTCTTTTTGCCGCTTTGTGATATGGCATGGACAAAACGAGCCTGACTTAGCGGCGGCCGATGCGCGGGGTAGCGTCCGTAAAGCCGGTTTCCAGCTTATCACCGAGGGAAAGGCTCTGTGCCGTACCCAGTGCAACACAGTTCACGGGGTCCGGCGAGACCGTCACTTCCACCTTCAGTTCCTGACTCAGATATTCGGTCAGGCCGTGCAGCTGGGCACCGCCGCCGGTCAGCATGACGCCGTTACGGTAGATATCGCCTGCCAGCTCCGGCGGGGTCTTTTCCAGCACCTGATGGGCTGCGGTGCCGATCTGCTCGCTGAGCATCATCACCGGCTCGTACAGGTCGTCGGTAGAAACGGTCACGCGCACCGGCAGCCCGGTGAGCAGGCTGCGGCCCTTGATCTCCATGCTCTCGTGGAAATCGGTCTTTTGGGGGCAGCAGGCAACGTGCTTTTTCAGTTCCTCGGCGGTGCGCTGGCCAATGGCAATGCTGTATTTGTTGCGCACGTGCTTGAGGATCTCCTCATCGTAGTGGTTGCCGGCCACGCGCACACTGGTGGCCTTGACCTTGCCGCCAAGGCTCAGCACCGCGATATCCGTGGTGCCGCCGCCGATATCAATGATCATGCGGCCGTCCGGCAGGGTGATGTCGATGCCGGAGCCGAGGGCTGCGGCAATGGGCTCGTCGATCAGGTACACCTGACGGGCACCGGCTGCCACCACAGCCTCTACCACGGCATCGCTCTCAATGCCGGTAATAGCGGCGGGCACGCACACTGCCACCCGGGGCTTGACCATGTGGGAGCTGTACACCTGCTTGACAAAGCGGCAGATCAGCTCCCGGGTCATGGTGTGGTCGCTGATGACGCCGTCCTTCAGCGGGAAGATGGCGGAGATATAGTTGGGCGTACGCCCCACCATAGCCAGTGCCTTGTCGCCGGCTTCCAGCACGGTGTTCTTGCGGGTATCCATTGCCACAACGCTGGGCTGGTTGAGCACCACGCCCTTGCCCTCCTGCGCGATGATGATGGTAGTAGTACCAAGGTCGATGCCGATATCATTCTGTGCCATAATTGCCTGAATCCTTTCTCTGCGTTCCTCTATCATGTATGTAACGCCCGCAGCTGCGGGCAAAAAACAAAGACTGCTTTAGTATAACATAGTTGCGGCAAAAAGTATACAAGCTTTGCCGCTGTTCTGCGCGGTTTTATCAGGAGCTCTCCCCTTCTGTACTGAGCTGCTCCGGCGGCTGTCCAGCCTGCAGCAGGGCGCACAGGCCGCTGTAACGCAGGTTCTGCCGGATGTTGCTCATCATGCTGTTCACCACGTCCCTGCGGCCCGCCACAACGCACAATTTGCGTGCGCGGGTGACGCCGGTGTAGAACAGGTTGCGGTAGCACAGCCTTGGCGGCACCTGCGCCACCGGCAGGATCACCGCCGGGAACTCGCTGCCCTGACTTTTGTGCACCGTGATGGCGTAGGCGATCTCCAGCTCGTTCAGGTTTTCCGCCGGGTAGAGCAGACGCCGGTCGTCCATGCGCACCACCATGGAGCGCTCCCGCAGGTTGATGCTTTCCACAATGCCGATATCGCCGTTGTAGGCACCCACGCCCTGCTCACCGCCGATGCGGTTCCAGACGATCTCGTAGTTGTTGCGCACCTGCATCACCTTGTCCCCTACCCGGAACACCCGGGCGGCGCTTTGCAGCTGTGGCTTGCCCTTCTGGGGCGGGTTGAGCAGGTTTTGCAGTTCCACGTTCAGTGCCTGTGTGCCGGTGGGGCCAAGCTTTGTGGGGCACAGCACCTGAATATCCCGGATGGGGTCAAAGCCGTAGCTCCGGGGCAGCCGGGTGGTGACAAGGTCGCACACCAGACGCTGCGCAGCCTCGCCGTCCGTTTCCAGAAAGAAGAAGTCATCGGTCTTGCTGCCCTTTTGCAGCGGCTCGCCGGAGATGATGTGGTGGGCGTTTTCCACGATGAGGCTGCGCTTTGCCTGCCGGAAGATCTCGTTCAGGCAGACGGTGGGCACGCAGCCGGAGCGGATGACCTCGCTGAGGATGTTGCCCGCACCTACACTGGGCAGCTGGTCGGCATCGCCTACCATAATAATACGGCAGGTGTAGCGCAGCGCTGCAATGAGCGCCTGAAACAGCTTGACGTCCACCATGCTCATCTCGTCCAGAATGACCACATCACACTTGAGCAGGTTTTTGTCGTTATGGATAAAGCTGACCACGCCGCCGGTGTAGTCCACCTCCAGCAGGCGGTGGATGGTGCTGGCCTTGCGGCCGGTCAGTTCGCTGAGACGCTTGGCGGCACGGCCGGTGGGCGCGCACAGGGCTACCCGCTCGGCCTGATTTTCCAGCAGCTGCAAAATGGCGTTGACCGTGGTGGTCTTGCCCGTGCCGGGGCCGCCGGTGAGCACAAGGCAGTTCTCAGTCATAGCCTTGCGGATGGCTTCCCTTTGCAGGGGGGCGTAGGCAAACCCTTGGGTCAGCTCCAAGATCTGGATGTTTTTATCCAGATCCCGGGCCGTGTTCTTGCCGCGCTTTGCCAGCAGATTCAGCCGGTCGGCAATGTCCTGCTCCGCAGCCAGCAGATCCGGCAAGTAGATATAGGGCACGGCATCGAACATTTTTACACACAGTTCTTCCGTTTCGATGCAATGATCCAGCGCACGCGCCAGCTTTTCCGGCGGCTGGTGGATAAAGTTGGACGCAGTTGCCAGCAGCTGTGCCCGGGGCAGACAGGTGTGGCCGTTGCCCGCATTGTGGCGCAAAGTGCGCAGCAGGGCAGCTTCCAGCCGCTGGGCGCAGTCCCCTTCCATGTGGTAATACTGGGCGATGCTGTCCGCGTGGCGGAAGTCCAGCTGCAGCGGCTCCCCGCACAGCAGATAGGGGTTTGACGCAATGGCCTGCATCGCCCCCACGCCAAAGGCTTTGAACACCTCCATGGCCTTGCGGGGGCTGATCTCGAACTGCGCCAGATAGGCGATGAGCTCCCGCATACCGAACATCCGCTTGAACTCCTGCTGGATGCGGTCGGCCTTATCCGGCGAGATGCCGGGGATCTTGGTCAGCCGGGCGGGGTCGTTGGCGATGACCTCCAGCGCTTCAGCCCCGAACATATCAATGATCTTATCCGCAGTCCTTGCGCCGATATACGGCAGGGAACGGCTGGCCAGAAAGGCATACACCGCTTCCAGATCCTTGGGCATATCGGTCTCGCATTCCTGCGCGTGGAACTGGCGGCCATAGGTGGCGTGGTTTTCGTACCTGCCGCGGCAGATGACGCTTTCGCCTGCGTGCAGCTCGCCTACGATGCCGCAGACCACCGTGAGCACCCCGCCGCCGGAGATTTCGAACACCACATAGCCGTTATCCTCGTTCTCGTAGATGATATCCTCCACGACGCCTTCGATCTGTTCCAGCTGCTCGTCCACCAGCTCCACCTCCTTTTGCACAGATATTATAAGTATAGCCCTTTTGGCGGGATTTGTAAATTGTAGAATCCGCAAAATCCCCGGGCGGCTCTCGCCTTTTTCCGGCGGTTGTGCTATACTGGGCGCAAACACTACGTCACGAAATGAGGAGCAACAATGGAGATCATCATTCATCAGGCCATTCTGCACGTTCTGGATACCACCATGGATGCGCCGGTGCTCAGCGGCGGGCCCATGGAACTGACCGCCGAAAAAAACGCCTACCTGCAAAACCACATTGAAAAGCTGCTGGCCAGCGACGACATCCGCCAGTGCCGCCCGCTGCCGGACTCAGCCTTTAAAAATGAACTGGAGCACAATCAGGACTTTGTGGATCTTTCCTGCCGCATTGCCGGAGTGCTGTTCGACTATATGCACGCCCACACCACCATCCCCGGGGCAGACCTTGCCGTGGTGGATTTTACCCGGGACGGTGCGCCGTGGCTGGGCATCCTGAAGCTGAACTACAAAAACGGCTACACCCACTACACCGAGACTGTAGAGGGCGCACCGGTGAACTCCATCATCCAGCAGCGCGCCTGCCTGCCTACCCAGAGCGGCAAGGTGGAGGAGGGCGCACTGGTAGACCTGACCGATTACTCCATGCGGCTGCTGGAAAAGAAGTACGATATTGACGGCCACAAGGAGTTTTACCTTTCCACCGTGGTGTTCCAGTACACCACCGCCCAGCCGGAAAAGAAAAAGCTGCAGGCCATTCAGGAAGCCGCCGTGCAGGCTGTGCAGGAGAACTACGCCGAAACGCCCCATGTGGAGGCACAGGTGGCCATGATGATTGCCAATCAGGCTGCCGACAACGACAATCAGGTGTCCATCCAGCAGGTGCGCCAGCAGCTGGAAGAGGAATATCCCCTCGCCGCCGTGCCCTTTGACGATTATGTAGAAAAGAGCGATGTCATTGACAGCGCCGCCCAGCCGGTGACTGTGACCCCCGCCCGCATTCGCCGGATGGAGAGCCGCAGTCTGCGCACCGCCAACGGCATTGAGGTAAAGATCCCCACCGAACTGTTGAACGCCGAATCGGAGGTAGAGTTCCTGCACGCCGATGACGGCAGCATTTCCCTGCTGATCAAAAATGTCATTTTGTAAGCTTTAACTGCAAAATCTTGCAAAGCCCTGCGTTCAGCTTTGCTATCCGCAGGGTTTTGTGCTATACCTGTGTTGTATCTTTCGTGGTATATGCGTTATGGCCTAGAGGAGGAAAATTTTATGGAACTGGCTCTCATCACCGCGCAGCAGGTCGCGGTCTTGTTCCTGCTGATCGGCACAGGCATGGTGGCGGTCAAAACCGGCGTGCTCAAGCTGGAAAACAAGCAGGCGCTTTCCAATCTGCTGGTGTACATCATTGTGCCGGCCATGGTGGTAAACTCTTACCGCATGGAGTTCAGCGCCCAGATTTTGCACAATCTGCTGGCGGCTTTCGGCATGAGCGTCCTGTCCGTGCTGCTGGGCACTGTGATCACTCTGCTGCTCACGGCACGCAAGACTGGCAGCAGGATGCCCATTTTCCGGTTCGCCTGCATTTTTTCCAACGCAGCATACATGGGCTTCCCGCTTATTTCGGCGCTGTTCGGCTCCGAAGGTCTTTTGTATGCCAGTGCCTACGTTACCGTGTTCAACATTCTGCTGTGGACGCTGGGTTATGGCCTTGTCAGCGGCGGCTCCAGTGTAAAGGAAGTCGCCCGCAGTCTGGTGCGCACCCCGGTACTGTATGCCATTGTGGTGGGGCTGGGCATCTATCTGCTGCAGATCCCGCTGCCTGCCCTGATCACCCAGCCGCTGGAACTGCTGGCCGGGGTGAACACCCCGCTGTCCATGCTCATTACCGGTATGCTGATTGCCGCCGGTGACGTGCGCAGCATCGTGACCGACAAGCACATCTGGAAGCTTGCCTCCGTGCGTATGCTGCTGATCCCGGCGGCTACGCTGGCACTATTCGGGGTGCTGGGCTTCCACGGCACTGCCGCACAGGTGGTCACGCTGCTGGAATGCTGCCCGGCTGCCGCTATCACCTCGGTATTTGCGGTGCAGTTCGGCCACGATGAGCACTTTGCCGCCGGAAGTGTGGTGCTGACCACCCTGCTCAGCATCGTTACCCTGCCGCTGTGTGCGTTGATCATCACTATGGTGATGTAAGACGTCCTGCGGCGGTGCCGCTATATTTATATTGTAAGAAGAGCCGCCCGTGCATCGTGTTGTACGGCGGCTCTTTGCTTTGGCAAGCGGAGAGCATTTTCGACCATTGCCGCACGAAACAAAAAAGCCATCGTTTTTGCATCTCTGCATCAACGATGGCTTCGTATTGGAGCGGCCGACGAGGCTCGAACTCGCTACCTCCACCTTGGCAAGGTGGCGCTCTACCAGATGAGCTACGGCCGCATATCCGGTGCATTTATCCCTGCACCCTCCCGAGCGATTCTTGCGAATTTCGGGGCCCCCGCGAAAGCTTGCGGAGCAAGATTTTGTGGGGAAAAGGAGAAAATCTGGTATTCATCACAGAAGTCTTGCTTGCAAGACTTCCCGATAAATGACAGGATTTTCGACGTGGTGCCTCCGATCGGAATCGAACCAATGACACGGGGATTTTCAGTCCCCTGCTCTACCGACTGAGCTACAGAGGCAAATACGACCCGGATCGGGCTCGAACCGACGACCCCCAGCGTGACAGGCTGGTGCTCTAACCAACTGAGCTACCGGGCCATATGGTGGAAGTTAACGGGCTCGAACCGCTGACCCTCTGCTTGTAAGGCAGATGCTCTCCCAGCTGAGCTAAACTTCCACATATGGAGCGGCCGACGAGGCTCGAACTCGCTACCTCCACCTTGGCAAGGTGGCGCTCTACCAGATGAGCTACGGCCGCACATTCCATTTGTTTGTACCGGGCTTTCGTCCGGCGACGTTGGTTATTATACCGCACACTCCGGCAGTTGTCAACCACAAATTTACATTTTTTCAAAAAAGAATGTCTTTTTGCTCTGATACGTTCTTTTTTATTTTGCGTGCGGCGGGGACTCCGCCCTTTTCACCCTGTTTCACACCGCTGTGTGCACGAATAAAATACAGTTGCTTTCTATTTTACAAACTATTATAATAAACAGGACGCTTTGTCAAACGGAAAATGCACCCGCGCGGGTGCAGCTTCCATTTATAGAAAAGAAAAAGGAATTGCCAGCAAAAAGGAGCTAACGCAATGTATAAGATCACTGAAAAGGTCGCGCTGAACCCCACCGTGACAAAGATGGTCATCGAAGCCCCGCTGATCGCCAAAAAGGCAAAGCCGGGTCAGTTCATCATTGTACGTCCGTTTGAGGACAGCGAGCGCATCCCCCTGACTGTGGCCGGTTACGACCGCGAAAAGGGCACTGTGGATATCATTTTCCAGATCGTGGGCGGTACCACCATGGAGCTGAACAGCCTGAACGCAGGCGATTGTGTCCACGATTTTGTCGGCCCGCTGGGCCGCGCCACCGAGACCGAGGGTCTGAAGAAGGTGTGCGTTGTGGGCGGCGGCGTGGGCTGCGCCATTGCACTGCCCATTGCCAAGGAGCTGCACGATCAGGGCTGTGTGGTGCACAGCGTGGTCGGCTTCCGCAATAAGGATCTGCTGATCCTTGAGGACGAGTTCAACGCCTGCAGCGACGAGCTGCGCATTATGACCGACGACGGCAGCTACGGCACCAAGGGTGTGGTCACCGCTGCGCTGGACGAGCTGGTAGCTGCCGGCAACCAGTACGATCTGGTCATCACCATCGGCCCGCTGATCATGATGAAGTTTGTGGTCAAGACCTGCCAGAAGCACGGCCTGAAGAGCATTGTTTCCATGAACCCCATCATGATCGACGGCACCGGTATGTGCGGCGGCTGCCGCCTGACCGTGGGCGGTCAGACCAAGTTTGCCTGCGTGGATGGCCCCGACTTTGACGGCGATCTGGTGGATTTTGACGAAGCAATGGCACGCGGCACCATGTACCGCCCGTTTGAGGCACACGCCCGTGAGGCAGCCTGCAACCTGTTCAAGACTCAGGAGGGAATGTAAAATGGCTTTCAATATGGACCCCAAAAAGTGCCCCATGCCCACGCAGGACCCCAACGTCCGCAACAAGAACTTTAAGGAAGTGGCTCTGGGCTACACCGCCGAGATGGCTGTGAACGAAGCCAAGCGCTGCATCGGCTGCAAGAACAAGCCCTGCCAGTCCGGCTGCCCCGTGGGCATCGACATCCCGGAGTTTATCGCTCACGTTGCAGAGGGCGACTTTGAAGCCGCCTATCAGGTGATCAACCGATCCTCTTCCCTGCCTGCCGTCTGCGGCCGTGTCTGCCCGCAGGAGAGCCAGTGCGAGGGCAAGTGCACCCGCGGCATCAAGAACGAGCCGGTGGCTATTGGCCGTCTGGAGCGCTTTGTAGCCGACTGGCACCGCGAGAACGTGCACACCGCACCCATCGTGCCTGAGTGGAACGGCCATAAGGTGGCCATCATCGGCGCAGGCCCTGCCGGTCTGACCGCCGCCGGCGATCTGGCGAAGCTGGGCTATAAGGTGACTGTTTACGAAGCTCTGCACGTTGCAGGCGGTGTGCTGATGTACGGCATTCCCGAGTTCCGTCTGCCCAAGGCCATCGTCCAGCAAGAGATCGACGGCCTGAAGAAGATGGGCGTAGATTTTGAGTGCAACATGGTCATCGGCAAGGTGCTGACCATTGACGAGCTGATGGGCGAGTACGGCTACGAGGCCGTGTTCGTAGGCTCCGGCGCCGGTCTGCCCCGCTTCATGAACATCCCCGGCGAGAGCCTGAAGGGCGTGTATTCCGCCAACGAATTCCTGACCCGCTCCAATCTGATGAAGGCTTACCTGCCCACCAGCAAGACCCCCATCCGTACCGGCAAGAAGGTTGCCGTTGTGGGCGGCGGCAACGTGGCTATGGACGCTGCCCGCAGCGCCCTGCGTCTGGGTGCCGAGAGCGTGTACATCGTATACCGCCGCGGCATGGCTGAGCTGCCCGCCCGTAAGGAAGAGGTGGAGCACGCCGAGGAAGAGGGCATCATCTTCAAGACCCTGTGCAACCCCGTTGCCATCCACCCGGACGAGGACGGCTTTGTGCACTCCATGACCTGCATCGAGATGGAGCTGGGTGAGCCGGATGCTTCCGGCCGCCGCCGTCCCATTGAAAAGCAGGGCAGCGAGTTTGAGCTGGAGGTGGATACCGTGATCATGAGCCTGGGCACCAGCCCCAACCCGCTGATCCGCTCTACCACCCCGGGTCTGGAGACCAACAAGCACGGCTGCATCGTGACCGAGGGCGACGAGGGCAAGACCAGCCGCGACGGCGTGTACGCCGGTGGTGACGCCGTGACCGGCGCTGCTACCGTCATCAAGGCCATGGGTGCCGGTAAGGCAGCTGCAAAGGCCATGGACGAGTACATCCGCAACAAGTAACAAATAGCAACGAGGGCGCTGCACATTTACCGTGCAGCGCCTTTTTTCAGCGCAGATCTTGTTATGAACAGAGTAGGCCCGGAAAGTCTGCGGACTTTCCGGGCCTACATTTTCACGGGATGGACACTGCCGAAAACGGCATCTGTTTTAATGTACGCCAGCCAGTTCCTTTACGGGGCGGCCGGTGCGGGTCATTTCGATCTTGCGGGATTTATCGTAGCAGTAGCGGATGATGGCCTGCCGCCGCACGATACCGATAAAGCTGCCCCGGTCATCCACCACCGGGACAAAGTTCTGGTTCATGGCGGCTTCCACCAGCTCATCCATGCTGGTGGTCACCGTGACGGCCTTGTAGTCCCGCTTATGCGCAAACTCTGAGATGGGGATGTCCTCGGCGGCTTCCAGATCCAGACCATGGTATTTTTTCAGTCCCCACAGGATATCGCCTTCGGTCAATGTGCCCACATATTCGCCCTTGCGGTTCAGCACCGGAATGGAGGCGTAGCGGTTGTTTTCCCACTTTTCCAACGTCTGCCGGAGGGTAAAGTCATCGTAAACGTACATCAGATCCTGCTTTGGGGAGAGAAAAAAGAGAATGTTCATGCCAACAACTCCTATCGCATTTTTTGCAGGCAATACCTGTTGGAACGGTCTGCCTGCGCTATGTAATGTGCCGTGCGTCCGGCGTATTCCGGGAAGTATCATGGGAAAAGGGGGCTGGCAGCCCCTTTTCTTCTTTGTTTCTATTTTAGCACTTTTTCATAGACAAAGAAAGCCAGACAAGGAAGCTTTTATAATTTATTCACAGATTGTTTTTCTTTATTTGTCATACTTTCCGTTCTGGTGGGTTCTGCACAGCCTGCCTTCAGCATACCACGCCCGCTGCGCAAAGCAGCGCGAGGGCTGTCGAGGGCAGTTTACTCTTTTTTCTTTACAAAAATGATGCAAAAGAAGCGCAAAAAGCAGTAAATCCAACAATTTGAACTGTACAACCACGGTGCAAAGTTGTATAATAGGGTGGGTGTTTATCTGAGGCAAGCTTTGTTTTGCACAGCCAACGCCCCCGACCCTTGCGTGTATTTTTATGAAAAATAACATAAAGGAGCAGAGCGACTATGATCACTTCCCGTTTCCCGCTTGGGAATGTCAGCTTTACTGATGGGTATTTTTCCACCTTGGTGGGTGAAGCCACCAAACAGTGCTACGGCGTTGCTGCCATGGCTCCCCGTGATATGACTGACGCTGTGAAAAGCATGGTATACGGTTCCGATTACCCGGAAAAGGGTGTGCGCGTGACCCAGCAGAATGGGCGTCTGGTCATCGAACTGCACATTGCCGTCAGCTACGGTCTGAACATTTCCACCGCCGCCCGCAGCATCTCCCACCGCGTCAAGGACGAGGTGGAGCAGGCCACCGGGCTGAAGGTCGCCCGCGTGGTGGTGTCCGTGGATGACGTCATCGCCTGATTTGTCTGCAAACCCGAGCCGGGATTTTCCGGCCAGTTACTAAGGAGTAAGAACAATGATTTCTGGTAAGATCCTGCGCGACGCCATCATTTCCGGCGCCAACAACATCAACAACCAGCGTTCCCGCGTGGACGAGCTGAACGTTTTCCCCGTGCCGGATGGCGACACCGGCACCAACATGGGCATGACCGTGGGCGCTGCCGTGCGTGAGCTGGAGGCTCTGGACGACAGCTGCACCGTGGGCGAAGCTGCCAAGACTGCTGCTTCTGCCATGCTGCGCGGTGCGCGCGGCAACTCCGGCGTTATCACCAGCCTGCTGTTCCGCGGCTTCTCCAAGGCTTTGGAGGGCAAAAAAGAGGCTGACGCTGCCGATATCGTGGCTGCCCTGCAGAAGGGCGTTGAGGGTGCCTACAAGGCCGTGATGAAGCCCACCGAGGGCACTATCCTGACCGTTGCACGCGTTGCTTCTGAGGAAGCTGCTGCCAGTGATGCCGCCGATGTGCCCGCCCTGTGGGACGTGGTGCTGACTGCCGGTCAGAAGGCGCTGGAGGACACCCCCAACCTGCTGCCCGTGCTGAAGAAGGCCGGCGTTGTGGACGCAGGCGGTCAGGGCATTATGGTCATCTTTGAGGGCATGGGCAAGGTGTTCCACGGCGAGGCCATTATTGCCGGCGGCGAAGCTGCTCCCAACAAGGCCAAGCTGTCCACCGAGAATGCCGGTAAGGGCGTGTTCACCGATGACCTGATGAAGGTGGAGGACATTACCAACGGCTACTGCACCCAGTTCCTCATCAATAAGAACGAGGGTGCCAGCGCCGCCAAGATGCGTGCCTTTGCAGAGTCCAACGGCGACAGCGTGGTGTGCATTGAGGATGACGACGTCATCAACCTGCACGTTCACACTGCCGACCCCGGCAAGATCCTGAGCGAGGCCATCAAGTACGGCTACCTGACCAACTTCAAGATCGAGAATATGCACGAGCAGTTCCTCGCCCGCCAGAAGCAGGGCAAGAGCCTTGAAAAGCAGGCTTCTGCCGAGAAGGCTCCCTCTCAGGCCAGCGAGTTCATCTACGCCGCCGTGGATCCCAGCCGGGACTACGGCTTTGTGGCTGTTGCCGCCGGTGAGGGTCTGAAGGCTGTGTTCACCGATCTGGCAGCAGACGCTGTGGTGTCCGGCGGTCAGACCATGAACCCCTCCACCGAGGATATTCTGGCAGCCATCCAGAGCGTGCCCGCCAAGACCGTGTTCGTGCTGCCCAACAACAAGAACATCATCATGGCTGCCGAGCAGGCACAGAAGCTGGCTGACCGTCAGGTGGTGGTACTGCCCACCCGCACCGTGCCCATGGGCATTACCGCACTGCTGAACTTCGACCCCTCTGTGAACGCCGAGACCAACACCATCAACATGATGGCTGCTGCCGATAAGGTGTCCACCGGTCTGATCACCTACGCCGCCCGCGACAGCGAGTACGATGGCAAGCGCATCCGCAAGGGCGAGATCATGGCGCTGGAGAACGGCAAGATCGTTTCCACCTCCACCGATATCACCAAGGCCACCTACCGTCTGGCACGCAATATGTGCAAGAAGGATTCCAGCTTCGTCACCATCATTTCCGGCTGTGATGTGAGCGATGAGGACGCCGAGAAGGTTACCGAGATCGTAAAGGCAAAGTGCCCCAACCATGTGGAAGTAAGCCACATCCGCGGTGGCCAGCCCGTTTACTACTATATGATCAGCGTGGAGTAAGCACTCCCCTGCCCTGATTTGACATTATCACAAAACACAAAGAGACTGCTGCATGGTACTCCGTGCGGCAGTCTCTTTTTTCTGGTGAAAAAGCAAGTCGGGAAGTTCCGCAGAACTTCCCGACTTGGAAATTATAAAAAATTCTTCCGCTGAAAATGTTCAAAGCGCACGCGGCGGGCATTCAAAATCGTCCAGACCTGATAAAAGGCCGCTGCACAAAATCTGTGCAACGGCCTTTGTTTCTCAGAAAAAGCTTACCTGACTGCTCTCGGGCAGGTCGCCCAGTGCGCCCACCTGACGCAGACGGTCCAGAATGCCGCTGCCCACGCCGGAGGCCTGCTGCAACTCTTCCACCGAGATATATTCCTCTCCGTGGATGGTCACCCGCTCCAGAGCATCGGCGGCAGCACCGCCGAGGCCCTTCAGGGCGCTGAAGGGCAGGCGCACCTTGTCGTCCTCCACCACATACTTGGAGCCGCGGCTCTTGCCCAGCTCAATGGGCAAAAACTCGTACCCACGGCTCAGCATCTCGTTGACCAGCTGCAAGCTGACCAGCACATCCTCGTCCTTGGCATTCTTTTCCTCTTTCAGGCGGCGCTTGACCGCTTCCATGTGGGCGCGCGCCACGGCAGCGCCGCCGATGGCGGCTTCGTAGTCGATATCGTCGCCGCGCACGGTAAAATACACCGCATAGAACGCCTGCGGCTTGTAGATCTTGTACCACATCAGACGGATCGCACTCATCAGGTAGGCCACAGCGTGAGCCTTGGGGAACATATACTTGATCTTGCGGCAGCTCTCGATGTACCAGTCCGGTACCTCGTGCTCCCGCATGGCTTCCTCCCAGCCCGGCTGGAAGCCGCCCTTGGCCACCTTGCCCTTACGCACGGCCTCCATGATATCAAAGGCCATCTTGGGCTCCAGCCCCTTGCGCAGCAGGTACAGCATGATGCTGTCACGGCAGCCGATGACCTCTGCAATGGTGCAGGTTCCGCTGCGGATCAGTTCGTCCGCGTTGCCCGTCCACACGTCCGTGCCATGGGACAGACCGGAGATCTGGATCAGCTCCGAGAAATTTTTAGGCCGTGCTTCTACCAGCATTCCGCGCACGAAATTCGTGCCCATTTCCGGGATGCCGAAGGTACCGGTTTGGCTGTCGATCTGCTCCGGGGTCACGCCAAGCGCTTCCGGGCTGGTCAGCAGGCTGTACACCTTGGGGTCGTTCATGGGGATGCTGTCCACCGGGATGCCGGTGTATTCCTCAAAATACTTGTAGAAGGTGGGCATATCGTGGCCCAGCTCGTCCAGCTTGAGCAGGGTGTCGTGCAGGTACTTAAACTCGAAATGGGTGGTCAGCAGACCGCCCGCCACGTCATCCGCCGGGTGCTGGATGGGGCAGAAATCGTAGATCTCGTAGGTGTCCGGCACGACTACCATGCCGCCGGGGTGCTGGCCGGTGGTGCGCTTGACGCCGGTGCAGCCCAGCGTCAGGCGGTTTTCCTCGGCGTGGTTCACGGTGCGCTGCCGCTCGTCCAGATACTTTTTAACGTAACCATAAGCGGTTTTATCCTGAATACCGGATACCGTGCCGGCCTTGAACACGTTGGCCTTGCCGAACAGCTCCTCGGTGTAGCGGTGCACATTGGATTGGTACTCGCCGGAGAAGTTCAGGTCGATATCCGGTTCCTTATCGCCGTAGAAGCCGAGGAAGGTCTCGAAGGGAATATCGTGGCCGTCCACCAGCATCCGGGTGCCGCAGTGGGGACAGTTTTTATCCGGCAGGTCAAAGCCATCGTCCACGCTGCCATCGGTGATGAACTCGCTGTGCTTGCACTTGGGGCAGCGGTAGTGGGGCGGCAGACTGTTCACCTCCGAGATGCCGGAAAAGTGCGCCACGGCAGAGGAGCCGACAGAACCACGGCTGCCCACCTGATAGCCGCCCGCATTGGAGTAGGCCACCAGCTTGACCGCAATGACGTACAGAACCGCGTAGCCGTGGCCGCAGATGGAATCCAGCTCCTTTTGCAGCCGCTTTTCCACGATCTCAGGCAAGGGGTCGCCGTAATCCCGTTTGGCGTGCTCCCATGTGGCATCGCGCAGCTGCTGCTCTGCGCCCTCGATGCTGGGCGGGTAGGTGCCCCGGGGGATGGCACGCACATTATTGTCGATCATGGCGGCGATCTTGCGGGGGTTCTTCACCACAACCTCGTAGGCTTTTTCCTTGGGCAGATAGTAGAACTGCGCCAGCATATCCTGCGTGGTGCGGAAGAACAGCGGCGGCTGGTTGTCGGCATCCTTAAAGCCGTTGCCCGCCTGCAATACGGCGCGGTAGATCGCATCCTCCGGCTCGGTAAAGTGCACGTCGCCGGTAGCAATGACCGGCTTGTGCAGATCCTCGCCCAGCTTGATGACGGTGCGGTTGAATTCCTTGATCCGCTCCTCGCTGTCCACCTTGCCGTCCCGCACCATATAGGCGTTGTTGCCCAGCGGCTGGATCTCAAGGATATCGTAGTAAGCGGCGATTTTTTTCAGTTCCTCGTAGCTGGTGCCGTCCACGATGGCGCGGTACAGCTCGCCCGCTTCACAGGCGCTGGTGAGCAGCAGGCCGTCCCGGTACTTGTTCAGCAGGCTGCGGGGCACGCGGGGCTTTTTGAAGAAGTAGTTGACGTGTGCTTCACTGACGATCTTGTACAAGTTTTTCAGGCCCATCTGGTTTTTGACCAGAATGATGAGGTGATAGTATTTCTTTTTCAGCACCTCGCGGTTGCCGCCAAGGCCGGTGTTGATCTCGCTGACCTTCGTCACCTCTTTTTCCGCAAGGTCGTTCAGCATCACGCAGAAGATACGTCCCAGCGCAGCGGAGTCCTCGCAGGCGCGGTGCGCTTCGTAGGCAGGCAGTTCCAGATGCTTATTGATGGTTCCCTGTTTATAGTTGTGCAGACCCGGGTACATGGTCTGTGCCATGGTCAGAGTGTCGATATAGGTAGGTTCCAACTTGACGCCGCTGCGCTTGGCAGCTGCCCGTAAAAAGCGCATATCAAAGGCATGGACGTTGTGCCCCACCAGAATGCGGTCGCCCGCAAAGGCAAGAAAGGCCTCCAGCGCTTCCTTTTCACCGGGCGCATCCGCCACCATCTCGTTGGTGATGCCGGTCAACTCGGTGATCTTGGGGGTGATGGGCTTGCCGGGCTTGACGAAGGTGTCGAACTCCTCCACCACCTCGCCGTTGCGGATGATGACCGCGCCGATCTCGGTAAGGTACTCCACCCCAGGATCAAGACCGGTGGTCTCGGTATCGAACACGCAGAACTCGCCGTCCAGCGGCTGATCCTTTACGCCATAGACGCAGGGCACCATGTCGTCCACAAAGTAGGCTTCGCACCCGTAGATGAGCTTGAAATCCGGGTCTTTTTTGTGGATGTCATCGGCTGCCAGCATGGCTTCCGGGTAGCCCTGACATACGCCGTGGTCGGTGATGGCAATGGCGGGGTGTCCCATGCGGTGCGCCAGCTTGACGATGCCGCCGGGGTCGCAGAAGCCGTCCATGCTGGAAAGCTTGGTGTGCAGATGCAGCTCCACCCGCTTTTCCGGGGCGGTATCCTCTCGCTTTTTGCGCTCCACGATCAGCACATCGTAGGGGTACACGATGTAGTCGTGCTCATATTTATCGTAGGAGCAGTCACCCCGCACGATGACTGTGCTGCCCTTGCCGATGCCCTCCCACTTGGAGCAGTCCTCCCCTTCCTGTGCGCGGACCTTCAGGTTGATAGAGCCAGTATAGTCGGTGATGGACACGGTGTAGATCTTGCGGTAGTTGCCCTTGACCTCGGTAAAGAACACATCGCCCCAGATCATGCACTTGCCGCCCTCGCCGCCCAGATCCTTGAGAGGCGTAAGGTTTTTGGGGGTAAACATTTTGCCGTGGAAGATGGTGACAGGCTTGTCCGTAAGGTTGAGCCCCTCCACCTTGATGGACGGTGCGGTATTTTTTTTCTCAAACTTGACCACCGGCGGTGCGATCTTGCGCTCCAGCTTTTCTTCCATCTGCTGCTGCTCAGCCGCAGTCACCGCGCTTTGCAGCGTCACCTTGGGGGTAACGCCGGTATGCTCAGCAATGCGCTTGGCAAGCAGCTCCTCAAAGCCCATCTCCTGCAAAAACTTTGTGCCGTGGCACACCCCCACCGTGATGTTCTGCCCGGTAATGGAGATGCTGCTCCTGTCCAGAAAGCCGTTGATGGGCACGCCGTCCCGCTTCATGTCCTCCAGCAGGGTGCGCAGGGCGTGCTCGTCCAGCATGGCATAGCCGAACAGGTTTTTGATCTTCAGCTCAAAGCCCTCATAGTCCGGCTGCAGGGAAGCCAGCAGGCGGGCGCAGAGGTTCTGATCCAGCGGGGCGGCGCTGCGCAGAGTAAACTCGACCTGCCGGTCCTGCCGCAGCATCCGGGCGTGCTCCACGATCACCTGCCCGAAGCAGGCCGCAAAATCCGGGTCCGCCATAAACTGCGGCCACAGCTGGGAAACAAGTGGTTTCACAAATGGTACTCCTTTTTGGTGGGTTCTTTACAGCACAAACTGCCGCACCCGTTTTTGCAGGTGTGGCAGTAGGGAAAAGAATACTTACAATTTATAGATCTCGTCCATGAACTGATCCAGAATGTTATCGCCGGTCAGCTTTTTGATGGGCTTGCCGTGGATGAACAGCACGGCCTCGCCCTTGCCGCCAGCAATGCCGATATCGGCTTCGCGGGCTTCGCCGGGGCCGTTGACAACGCAGCCCATCACGGCTACCTTGATGGACTTTTTGTAGCCCTGCAGCCGCTTTTCCACCTCGTTGGCGATCTCAGTGCAGGGGTACTGGGTGCGTCCGCAGGTGGGACAGGTGATGACCTCCGGCCCGGTGACCGGGAAGCCCACAGCGCGCAGGATGTTAAAGCCTGCTTCCACCTCTTTTTCCGGCTCCGCAGCCAGCGACACACGGATGGTGTCGCCGATGCCCTCCAGCAGCATCCCGCCGATGCCCATGCCGCTTTTCAGCAGACCCATCTGGTAGGTGCCGGCTTCGGTGACGCCCACATGGAGCGGGTAGTCGGTGACGGCGCTGAGCTGGCGGTAGGCTTCCATCATGCGGGGCACGTTAGAGTTCTTGATGGAGATGACGATGTTGTTAAAATCGAACTTTTCCAGCAGCCGCACATGGTACAAAGCGCTTTCCACCATGGCCTCCGGGGTGGGTGCACCGTAACGGGCAAGAATGTGCTTTTCCAGACTGCCTCCGTTGACACCAATACGGATAGGGATGTTCTTCTGCTGGCAGGCATCCACCACTGCCTTTACCCGGTCGTCGTCACCGATGTTGCCCGGGTTGATGCGGATCTTGTCCACACCCACGTCCGCGCAGGCCAGCGCTGCCTTGTAGTCAAAGTGGATATCCGCCACGATGGGGATGTTCACCGCGTTTTTGACGGCTTCGATGCACTTTGCATCCGCCGGGCTGGGGCAGGTCACCCGCAGGATCTGGCAGCCTGCAGCTTCGCACCGCTTAGCCTGTGCCACATTGCCTTCGATGTCCTCCACCGGCACATTGAGCATGGTCTGCACCGCAATAGGGTTGCTGCCGCCGATGGTCACATTGCCGATCTTCACTTCACGTTTTTTCTGCCGCATAAGGGTTCCCCTTTCTTATACTGTCCCGGTGATGAGCCGGAGAATATCGTTGTAGGTTGCAAAGAGCATCAGCCCGAACAGCAGCCCGAAGGTTGCAAGGGTGAGCACGCTTTGCAGCTTTTCCGGCACTGCATGGCCGGTGACGCCTTCAATGACCAAAAATACTACCTTACCGCCGTCCAGCGCCGGGAATGGCAGCAGGTTGAGGATGCCAAGGTTGACAGTGATGAGCGCCAGCATCTCCAGCAGATCCTGCCAGCCGTAGCTGGCGGCCTGCCCGATGGCCGATACGATGCCCACCGGGCCGGAGAGGTTGTTGATGCTCTCCCGCCCGCGCACTAAGTCCACAAGGGAGGTGAACACGATGCGCCCATAGTACAGCACGCTGTTGCCTGCCTCCCGCAGCACGTTGCCGGGGGTCTTTTCCAGCCCGTAGACGGAAAAGCCGATGCTCATGTGGGTCTCGCCCTTTTCGTCCTGCCATGTGTCAAACTGTACCCTCGGCAGATGCACCTTTTGGCCGTTCCGCAGCACGGTGAAATCCGCACTGTAGGACTGGGTGCGCACCAGCTCATACAGGATATCATTGGCCACAAAGCAGCGGCGGCCGTTCACCGCCAGAACCTTGTCCCCTGCCTGCAGGCCGGTCTGCCCGCAGAGGGCGCCGTCCTGAATGGCATAGATGGTCTTGCTGGTGATGGGCTCGTTCTGGGCGGCGATGAGGATCACCAGCACCACAAAGCCCAGCACAAAATTCATGACCGCACCGGCTACCATGACCAGTGCCCGCTGCCATACCGGCGCTTCATTCAGGGGGACGCCGGTGGGCTGCACGGATGCTTCCGTCTCCGGGGCGGGCTGCTCCTGCACAGTATGGGCAGCTTCTGCCTGCTGGCTTTCGGGGCTTTCCTCCCCTTCCAGCGCTACAAAGCCACCCACAGGCAGGGCACGCAGACTGTACTGGGTGCCTTTATGATTCTTTTTCCAGAGCACCGGCCCCATGCCGATGGAAAACTCATTGACCTGAATGCCGCAGAGCTTTGCCACAGTAAAATGCCCGAACTCGTGGATGGCGATCACCGCGCTGAACACAAGCAGCGCAGCAAGGATGGTGATAATAAATGACATTCGTTCTCCCATATCGCCCCGGAGCCGTTACAGAAACAGCGCCGGGACGTATATTGCTGATAAAGCGTTACAGGTGTGCCTGCACGAATGCGCGCGCCATGCGGTCGCACTCGTACACATCTGCCAGCGTATAGTCGCCGCCAAAGCTGTCGCTGTCCACAACAGCCTCCACCAGACGGCCGATATCCAAAAAGCCGATCTTATCCTCAAGGAACAGCTTAACGGCTTCCTCGTTGGCACCGTTGGCGGCACAGGGGCCAAGACCGCCCTTGCGGATGGCCTTTTTGCAGGCGGCAAGGCAGCGGAAGGTCTCTTCGTCAGCCACATCGAAGGTGAGCAGCTTCAGGGTGGTAAAGTCCAGCTCCGGCACTACGCCCGGCACACGCTTGGGGTAGGTCAGGGCGTACTGGATGGGGATGCGCATATCCGGCACACCCAGCTGGGCAATGATCGAATTATCGCTGAACTGCACCGCAGAGTGGACGACGCTCTGGCGCTGCACCACGATCTGGATCTTTTCCGGCGGCAGACCGAAGAGCCATACGGCCTCGATGAGCTCCAGGCCCTTGTTCATCAGGGTGGCAGAGTCGATGGTGATCTTTGCGCCCATGTTCCAGTTGGGGTGCTTGAGGGCGTCTGCACGGGTCTTGCCGCGCAGCTGCTCGGTGGTCATGCCGAAGAAGGGGCCGCCGGAGGCCGTGAGCAGAATTTTGGTCAGGCTGGGAGCGCTCTCCTTATCCTGCAGGCACTGGAAGATGGCGGAGTGCTCGCTGTCCACAGGCAGCAGCTGCACCCCGTGCTTTTCCACAGCCTGTGTGACCAGATGACCGCCGGTGACAAGGCTTTCCTTGTTGGCCAGCGCCAAATCATGGCCGCTCTCGATGGCGCACAGGCTGGCACCAAGACCGGCAATGCCCACCACGCTGTTCAGCACCACATCCGGGCCGTCCAGCGCAGCCAGTTCCTTCAGCCCCTCCGGGCCGGTGAGCAGCTTGGGTGCATTTGCCCGGCCGGCCAGCGCGGCGTCCAGCTTTGCGGCGGCATCCGGGTCGGTCATGCAGACATATTTCGGGTGGAACTCCTCGATCTGCTGCAAGATCTTTTCCACATGGCTGTGGGCAGAAAGGCCGTAGACCTCGTACCCTTGGGCGCGGATGACATCCAGACTCTGGGTACCGATGGAGCCGGTAGAACCCAACAGCGTTATTTTTTTAGACATGATAGTTTCCTCCTCTGTATCAGACGTAGAACACGGCGGTGATGACCATGGTCACGAAGGGCGCAATGAACATTACACTATCGAAGCGGTCCAGAATACCGCCGTGACCCGGGAAGATGGTGCCATAGTCCTTGATGCCGCACTGACGCTTGACCACACTGGCAAACAGGTCGCCGTAGATGCCCAGCACTGCAGCGATGCAGCCCAGCAGCGCGATGATGACATACATGGAGACCCCGATATTAGAGCGGGTAAAGGCTTCCATGCGGTTTGCCGCAATGGAGTAGATGATGGTAGCGACCACGCCGAACACCATGGTGCCCAGCACGCCGCCGATGGCACCCTCCACCGTCTTTTTAGGGCTGACCACCGGGCACAGCTTGTGCTTGCCAAAGGCGCGGCCTGCAAAGTAGGCACAGGTGTCGCCGCCCCATGCAAAGCAGAGGATGAGCAGAATAAAGAAAACCGCGTCATAGCCGAATTTTTCCACCGGCAGACGCTCCTTGAGCAGGATGAAGGAGTAGAAGCAGAAGATCACGATGCCCGAAAACACCAAAAGACCGCTGGCCTTCTGGTAGCTGATTGTGCCGTTGCGCACCACCAGATAGATGGCAAAAAAGGTGACCAGCACAAAGGACATGGGCATGACCAGCTTGCGCATGGCACTGTAACTGGAAAGCATGACCAGCAATGTGTAGGGTACCAGCACTGCGTACATGAGCCAGTCCTTTTTTTCAAAGCCGAGGGCGTTGTAAATTTCATGAACAGCGATCAGGGTGATGGCTGCGATCACCAGATTGAACACCATGGTGTTAAAGGTAAACATCACGCCAATGAGCACCAGAATGCCCACGATCGCAGTAATAATGCGTGTTTTCATAGGTTTGCTCTCCTTTGTTCTTCCGGCAGCAGCCCCTTGCGGGGCAGCGCGCTACGACCCGAGGAAGTACCGGGTCTGCCGGGTCTGCACCATGGGCGCAGGGTTTGCAATACGGATACTGCGCCGCTCAGATGCCGCCGAACCGGCGGCTGCGGTGGTTGAACTCTTCAATGGCTGTATCCAGATCGGCACGGGTAAAGTCCGGCCAGAGCACATCCATCTCCACCAGCTCCGAATAGGCGGCCTGCCAGAGCATGAAGTTGGACAGCCGCTTTTCTCCGCTGGGACGCAGGATAAAGTCCGGATCCTTCTGTCCGGCGGTGTACATGGCATCGCTCATCATCTGCTCGTTGATGTCCTCGGGGCGGATCTCGCCTGCCGCAGCCTTTGCAGCCAGCTGCTGTGCTGCGCGCACGATCTCCGGGCGGCCGCCGTAGTTGATGGCGATGTTCAGGGTCATGCCGGTCTTGCAGGCAGAGTCCCCTTCCAGCTCGTTCATCATCTTTTGCAGTTTGGGATCCAGCGCGGTGCGGTCGCCTAAGAACTTAATACGGATATTGCGGTTCTTGTAGTCAAAGCCCTCGATGAGATACTGGGCAAACAGCTTCATGATGGCACCCACCTCTTCCAGCGGGCGCTTCCAGTTCTCGGTAGAGAAAGCATAGAAATACACCGATGCTACGCCAAGTTCATCGCAGTAGTTGGCAATATCCTTAAACACCTCCGCACCCTTTTTGTGTCCTGCGGTGCGGGGCAGGCCGCGGTTTTTCGCCCAGCGGCCGTTGCCGTCCATAATGATGCCGATGGAAAGCCCTTCAGCAAATTCTTTGGGGTGTGTCATTTATACCTCCCGGCAGCAAGGCTGCCTGCAAAAAGTGCCGCGCACCTTCCACCAGCGCACGGCACCTCCCAATCGTTATTGTGTGCTGCGGATCAGACGGCCATGATCTCCTTCTGCTTTTCTTCCACGGCAGCATCAATGTTCTTGATATACTTATCGGTCAGCTTCTGGACATCCTCTTCCATGGTCTTCTGGGTGTCCTCGGTCAGCTCGCCGGCCTTCTTCATGGCCTTGGCCTTATCCATGGCATCGCGGCGCACATTGCGCACGGCAACCTTGGCATCCTCGCCCAGCTTGGAGACTTCCTTTGCCAGCTGCTTGCGGCGCTCCTCGTTGGGTGCGGGGAAGTTCAGGCGGATGGTAACGCCGTCATCAATGGGGGTGATGCCCACATCGCTGGCCATGATCGCCTTGCTGATGGGACGCAGCAGGGTGCGGTCCCAAGGGGTAATGGTAAGGGTGCGAGCCTCAGAAACGGCCACAGCTGCCAACTGCTGGATGGGGGTGGGTGCACCGTAGTAATCCACGACCACCTTATCCAGCACGGCGGGGTTTGCACGGCCTGCGCGCACCGCAGCCAGCTCGCGGCTCAGGTGCTCCACAGAGCTCTTCATCTTATCTTCGAAAACCTTGGTGTTGCTGCTCATTGTCGTTGTTCTCCTGTTTCTTTATTCTATTGATCCATGCAGGCAGCGCACTGCGCCGCTGCTGCTCTATCCAATCGTATGCAGTTGCACCGGGGCACTATGCTCAGCCCTCGTAGACCAGCGTGCCCACGTTTTCGCCCTGCACAGCCCGTGCGATGTTGTCCGGGTCGGCCAGATCAAACACCAGAATGGGCAGCTTGTTGTCGCGGCACAGGGTAGCTGCGGTGCCGTCCATAACGGCCAGCTGATCCTCCAGCACCTTGGTAAAGGTAAGGGTATCGTACTTTTTGGCATCCGGGTACTTGTGGGGGTCCTTATCGTAAACGCCGTCCACCATGGTTGCCTTGAACATTACATCGGCGCTCACCTCTACGGCGCGCAGGGCGGTAGCCGTATCGGTAGAGAAGAAGGGATTGCCGGTGCCGCCGCCGAACACAGCGATCTTGCCCTCGTCCATAGCGCGCAAGGCATCCTTGCGGGTAAAGGCAGGTGCCACCTGCGGCATGGTGATCGAGGTAAACACCTCGGTGGGCACGCCCAGCTGCTCCAGCTTATCGGAAACGGCCAGTGCGTTCATCACCGTAGCCAGCATACCGATCTTATCGGCCAGCGTGCGCTCCATCTTACCGCTGGAGCGGCCGCGCCAGAAGTTGCCGCCGCCCACAACGATGCCGATCTGCACGCCAAGCTCGTGCGCCTTCTTCACGCCGCCGCAAATGGCGTCCATGGTGGGCTCGTCAAAGCCCATGCCCTTTTCGCCGCCCAGCGCCTCACCGCTGATCTTTAAAAGGATACGCTTATATTTCAATGCCATAATCCAAACACCACCTGTTTTATCTTTTGCCGGATAGCCCCGGCATTTTTGCTATATTATATTTTACAATAAAACTCCCATAAAGTAAACAGTCAAACGCACCGTTCTTCGCAAAGCTTTTGTGAACGGATGCGCAGCGCCCGCAAAGCCTGCTTTTGTTCCGGGGGGATGCGGTAGCTTTCCACCGCTTTCTGGATAGTCTTGTTGTGCGTCCACACGTCCAGCCGCTTTTCGGTCAGCCACGGCAGTGCCGCTGCCGGCTGCTTTGCCAGTGCAGTGGCAAAATACCATGCCCGCATCATATTGACATAGTATTCCTCGCTGTGCACCGCCGCCGCCCAAGCCAGATATTCCGGGCTGAAGGCATCATCCAGATAATACCGCATCAGCATCCCGATCCCGTAGCGCACGGTATACACTTGGTCAGAGCCCAGCCAGCGCCGGATAGCACACAGCAGTTCCGGCTTATGCTGCGCAAACACCTTGGGGCTGAAGCTATCGCAGACTGCCCAGTTATCCACATAGGGCAAAAAGCGCTCAGTTGCCGCCAGCGCTGTGCCGAAATCCCGGACAGACTCCAGCAGAAAGGCGTGGAGAGCGTTTTCTTCATAATAAAAATGCGGCAGATCTTGCACAAACACCTCCGCTTCCGGGGTATCTGTCAGCTGCTTTGCCAGCTTACGCAGCAGCGGCACTCGCACCCCAATCACCGTTTCTGGTGGCAGGGTGGGCATCAGGCGGCTGTTAAAGATCTGATATTCCTTGTCTTGCAGCGCAAACAGCTGCGCACGGATCACATCCACTTCCGGCATTTTGTCACTTCCCTTCTGCACCATTGTACCAGATGGGAAGGAAAATGCAAAGAGAAAAGGCTCCACCTTTTCAGATGAAGCCTCGCGTTATCCTATACTTTTTATAATTGTATGTCCATCCCTGTTTATATTGGCTGTTTACCCCACCCTCTGCCGTTTATCCAGCCGCATCTTATCAGCTATCATCGCGATGAACTCGCTGTTGGTGGGTTTTCCGCGCAGGTTATGGATGGTATAGCCGAAGTAGCTGTTGAGGGTGTCTACGTCTCCCCGGTCCCACGCCACCTCGATGGCGTGGCGGATGGCGCGTTCCACCCGGCTGGCGGTAGTGCCGTTTTTCTTGGCGATTTCCGGGTACAGGCGCTTGGTCACGGCGTTGATGTACTCCGGCTCGTTCATGGTGAGCAGGATGGCATCCCGCAGGAACTGGTAGCCCTTGATGTGGGCAGGCACGCCGATCTGGTGCAAAATTTCGGTGACGGTCAGTTCGTCACTGTCCACACTGGTGTGGAGCAGGTGCTTTTCCTGTCCGCTGGCTGCCTTGAGCACCCGGGCGGCAAGGACGCTTTCGTCAAAGGGCTTGACAAAATAGTAGGCAAAGCCTTCGTCCAGCAGTTCCTGTACCATTTCCTCGCTCTGGAACGCGCCGGTGACGAAAAACGAGGTGTGGCGCTCGCCGGCGGCATTGTAGCGCTGCTTGACCGCCAGTGCATCCAGCCCGGGCATAAAGGCATCCAGCAGCACCACCTGCGGGCGAACGGCCAGCATCTTCTGTAAAACCTTATTTCCATCCTTTTCCACAACGGTCACTTCCACGCCCTTTTGCTCCAGCGCCTCGCGGCAGGCTTCTGTGATCTGAGCACCGGTATCCGACATCAAGAATCTCACTTTATCCATGGTTGTTTCCTCCAATGTGTGCAGTTCCTTTAATACCATGGATTTTACCATAATTTTCCAGACAGTTCAACGGTTTATTTTGGGAAATTATGGAAATTCTGCTCGAATGTCCTACTTTTTTATGCTGCCGCATCCGTTCCGGACACGGAATGTGCCTGTTCCAGCATGGTTTGCGCAAAAATGCCGTAGCCTCGTGTCGGGTCATTGACCAGCACATGGGTCACCGCGCCCACCAGCCGCCCGTTTTGCAGGATGGGACTGCCGCTCATCCCCTGCACGATGCCGCCGGTCTGCGCCAGCAGTGCCGGGTCGGTAACGCGCAGCACCATATTGCGGCGCGGGTCGACATCGTTCACCTTTTCAATATAGACGCGGTAGCTGCGGGGCGTTTCGCCGTTGGTAGTGGTCAATATCTCTGCCGCGCCGGGCAGCACCTCCTGCGCAAAGGCAAGCTCCGTCTGCTGCCCGGCAATGGCGGTGCTTACCGTGCCGTAGACGCCGTTTTCGCCGTTGATGCAGATCCTGCCAAGGGCGTGGTCGCTGATAAATTTGCCCTTCAGCTCCCCGGGGCTGCCGGCGGTGCCGCCGGTGCAGCCCACGATCTGGCAGGCCACGATCTCGCCGCTGCGCAGGGCGACCTGCTCGCCGGTGTCACTGTCGCTGATGGGGTGACCCAGCCCGGCAAACACCCCGGCCTGCGCGTCCACAAAGGTCAGCGTACCCACCCCGGCGGAGGAATCCCGCACCCACATTCCTGCCCGCCACTGGGCGTTCTGGGTATCCCACACCGGCAAAAGGGTGGTCTGCCGCTGCTCGCCCTTGCGGACGTAGACCACCTCCACCGCCGCACCGGCAGCGGCTTCCAGCGCGGCATGGACCTGCTCGTTGGTCTCGGTGACGGTGTTCCCCATGCGGATGACCCGGTCGCCCAGCCGCAGCCCCGCCTGCTTTGCAGGGTTCACCGTACCTGCGGCGGTATGCACCTCGGAAAAGCCCACCACAAGCGCCCCCTCTGAGAACATCTTCACCCCAAAAGGCGTGCCGCATACCGTAACCGTGGGGCGCTGCATCACGGTGGCGCGGATGGTCTTGACCGGCAGCCAGCCGCCCAGCGCCAGCGTAGTCTGATAGCTGCCCGCTGCCCGGGTGCTGGCCACATTGCGGCTGCCGTGCCCGCGCAGCGGTTCCACCCAGCCAAAGCGCGGCAGCATGAGCGGCTGTTCCGGTTCCAGATAAACCTGCTCCGGCAGGGCGCACCACAGCCAGCCCAGCGCCGCCACGGCTGCCACCAGCAGATAAGCCCCTATAATCTTTATCCACCTGACGATGCTGTGCTTGGACATTTTACGGCCTCCCTGCGCATTTTTCGGATTTATTATGCGCAGAAAAGGGCGAAAATAACAGGGCTTTCGCAGATGCCGCTTTCCGCTTCAGTCCCTTCCTGTAAAAATGGAAGCCCGGAAGATCCGCAGACCTTCCGGGCTTGCTCTATCTGTCACAAACGATTTTTCCGCAGCGCAAAAGCGTGGTACGGCGGCAGTGCGCCTTATTTTTCATCGTGCAAAGTGCCGGTGCCGCCCTCCACCACGCCGTCATGCTTGAGCACGGCGGTAATGGTGCCAAAGAAGCACTTTACATCCAGCCCAAAGCTGATATGCTCCACATACCAGCCGTCCAGCTTTGCCTTTTCGGCAATTTCCAGTTCGTCCCGGCCGTGGATCTGCGCCCATCCGGTCAGCCCCGGGCGCACATCGTTTGCGCCGTACTTGTCCCGCTCAGCCAACAGGTCGTACTGGTTCCACAGCGCCGGGCGCGGCCCGATGACTGCCATATCCCCCACAAGGATGTTCCACAGCTGCGGCAGCTCGTCCAGACTGGTCTTGCGCAGAAAGCGCCCCATGCGGGTGATATACTGCTCCGGGTCGTGCAGCAGATGGGTAGGCATATCGTGCGGGGTGTCGATGCGCATGGTGCGGAACTTGAGGATCTGGAAATGCCGCTTGCCGATGCCTACCCGCTTCTGCCGGAAAAACACCGGCCCGGGCGAGTCAAGCTTGATGGCAACAGCCAGAAGCAGCAACAGCCACGAAAGGCACAGGATGCCGCAGGCCGACAGCAAAATATCCAGCAGCCGTTTGATCCGATTTCGATACATAAATAAAACTTCCTCCGTTTTCTACGGGTGTACCGCTTTATTATAGCAGTATGGGCAGCATTTTTCAATTGCAGGCTGTGCCCGGCGGCTGATATTTGGCGATTTTGGAGGAAGTGGACGCTTTACCTCTTGTTTTTTACCTAATATCGCGCTATAATAGGCAATTGCTATGTCAATTCAGGTTTATTATAGGAGGTAGATAACTCATGGCTACGACCAGCCGTTCCGCAGACCTGACCAGCGGGCCCATGCTGCAAAAGATCATTTTGTTTTCCGTGCCGCTGGCGGCATCCAGCATTCTGCAATTGCTGTTCAACGCCGCCGACGTTGTGGTGGTGGGGCGCTTTGCGGGCAGCACAGCGCTGGCCGCTGTTGGCTCCAACGGTGCGCTGATCAATCTGCTGGTCAACCTGTTCGTCGGGCTTTCGCTGGGTGCCAACGTGGTGGCAGCCCGGTGCTTTGGTGCCCGGGACGAAAAAGGCGTGCAGGATACGGTACATACCGCCGTGGCGCTGGGCTTGGTCAGCGGCGTGCTGCTGGCGGTGGTGGGCTTTTGCACCGCGCGTGGCCTGCTGGAGCTGATGAGCTGCCCGGAGGATGTGATCGGTCTTTCCGCCCTGTACCTGAAGATCTATTTTATCGGAATGCCCATGACCATGCTGTACAACTTCAGCAGTGCGCTGCTGCGGGCCGTAGGCGACACCAAGCGCCCGCTGTACTGTCTGGCCGCTGCCGGCGTCATCAACGTGGTGCTGAATCTGGTCTTTGTCATCGGCTTTTCCATGAGCGTGGCAGGCGTAGCACTGGCCACCATCATCAGCCAGACCGTGTCCGCGCTGCTGGTGACCGGGATGCTCGTCCGGGAGGAGGGTGCGCTGCGGCTGGACCTGCGGCGGCTGGCCTTCCACGCCGGGACGCTGAAGCAGATCTTGCTCATCGGTCTGCCTGCCGGGCTGCAAAGCACGGTGTTTAGCCTTTCCAACGTGGTCATCCAGTCCTCCATCAACTCCTTCGGTTCCATGGTGGTGGCGGGCAACTCTGCCTCCTCTAATCTGGAGGGCTTTGTGTATACCGCCATGAACGCCTTTGCGCAGGCCGCTGTCACCTTTACCAGCCAGAACATCGGCGCACGCAAGTACCACAACCTTGACCGGGTGATCCGCAATTGGCTGCTGTGTGTCGTGGTGACCGGCCTTGTGCTGGGCGGCGGCGCAGCGCTGGCAGGGAACCAGCTGCTGCGCTTCTACTCCTCGGACACCGCGGTCATTGCTACCGGCATCGAGCGGTTAAGGATCATCTGCGGCTCCTATCTGCTGTGCGGCATCATGGACGTGCTGGCCAGCAGTCTGCGCGGGCTGGGTTACAGCGTGCTGCCCATGGTGGTAAGCCTTGTGGGCGTATGCGCGCTGCGGCTGGTATGGATCGCCACCATTTTCCAGCTGAACCGCACCCCCTTTATGCTGTACATCAGCTACCCCATCAGCTGGACGCTGACCGCACTGGTGCATCTCGGCTGTCTGCTGGTAGTGCGGCGGCATCTGCGTCAGAACCAGCAGCAGACACAGGCGGCATAATCAATTTCGAACAGAGCAACGCCCTTTCGGTTATAACTCTTCCCGTGAAAAAGCAGTTCCGAAACGCCCGCAGGCGTTTCGGAACTGCAAATAAAAAATATTTTTCCTCTGACGTTGCCCAAAGCAAAGCGGAGGGCATTTGAAATCTTCTCACCCAAAAGGACTGCTGCGTCAAACGATGCAGCAGTCCTTTTTTCACAGGGCCACATCCAGTGCCATCATCAGCGCAAACCCCAGCACGATGCTGATGACACCGGCCACTTCATCCGGTTCCACCGCCTCAGGGATCATCTCCTGTGCGGTCACACACACCATACAGCCCGCCGCCGCACTCATGAGCCACGGCAGCGCTGCACCTACCCACTCGGCCAGCACAAAGGCCAGCACCGCACCCAAGGGCTCCACCAGCCCGGACGCCGCCCCTGCGGCAAAGGACTGTCCCCGGGTGCGCCCGCTCTGGGTCAGCGGCAGACTGACCGCCGCACCCTCCGGGATATTCTGCAAGCCGATTCCGAGGCTCAGCGCCAGCGCCCCGCTTACGGCGTCTGCGTCCCCGTGCAGCGCCAGTGCCGCAGCAAGCCCCACCACCATGCCCTCCGGCAGGTTGTGCAGGGTGACCGCCAGCACCATGCGCCCGCAATGCCCGGGGCCGCCCGCCAGCAGCTGCCCGGCGGCATCCTCCAGTCGCAAAAGCCCCACAGCACCTAAAATAAGCCCCAGCGCCGGGGGTACCCATGCCGCCCTGCCCTGCGACCGGGCTATGGCCGGCAGCAGCAGGCTCCATACGCTGGCCGCCAGCATGATACCCGCCGCCATTCCGCACAAAATGCGCCGGGTAGCCGGTCTTGCCTGCCTGCGCAGCAAAAACACCCCTGCTGCTCCCAGCGCGGTACACGCCGCCGGAAACAGCCAGACCCCAAGTATGAAAACGATCCGGTTCAAACCGCATTCCCCCTTTGCCCTTTGTATGCACAAACGGGCAAAAAGGTGCGGTTTCAGAATGCGATAGCTTCCTCTTCGCTGCCGTAGGGCAGGCCGGTGTCGGGGTTCATGGGCGGCACGGCCGCTGCGGTGTCTGCCTTTACCTTGCAGATCACGGCATCGCACAGGATGTACTTCACCTTTGCCACAGCGGTGTTGCCGATCTTATCGTACAGACGGCCTGCACTGTAGCAGTCCCCCTTTACGGTATGGGTGCTGTTGGCCACATAGCCCACCTTGCCCAGCCCCGGCAGCTCTGCCCGGATGGCTTCGCGGTCGGCCTGATTCTCCGGCTCCTTGACCAGACGCACCTTCTGCCCTACTGCAAAGGGCATCGTGCCGTAGCGGTAGTTCAGGCCGGTCAGTGTTACATAATACTTCATGGTTTTACCTCCTTAGAAATCCTCTTCGCTGCTGTCGCAGCTGTCTGCATCGCAGTCTGTGTCATCGGACGCAAAGCTGTCGGTGCTGTCCGTACTGAAATTGCGCTCGAATGCGGTCATGTACTGGGCATAGCCCTCATCGCCGGTGCCGAAGTAGCCAAAATCAAAATCTTTCATCGTATTATCCTCCACAAATGTTCTTGTCGTTCAAGCCTTCCGGGGGATGTCCGTCCCTCGTTATGCTTCTATTATCCACATTTGCAGTCCAATAAAAAGGATTTTCGGCAGATCATTTCAAGTTTTTTCTACTTTGTGTTCCCCGCCCGGCGGTGCAGGCTTTGCTCTGTACCCACAACATACCACACTCTGCCGGGTAAGAGGTCAACTGCCGGGCGACATTCTGCAAAAGCGGGTTCTACAGCAGATAGCAGCCCGTCTTTTTGCAGTTTTATTTTTGCCAAAAAGTCTTTGACTTTTGGCGAAATTTTATGACAACTATGTAGATTCTTTACATAGATTATAACTTTCGACCAAAATCCTCTTGATTTTTTTCAAAAACGGATTAGAATATAGCATCGCAGTGAGGTGTTACCGAAAGCCCGCTGCTAAACATTTACAAGAAGACTAAGGAGATCATTGATATGAAACTCAAGAATATTTGCATCGCTGTTGTTGCTCTGGCTCTGGCTGCTGGCATGACCGCTTGCGGTGGCTCTGCTTCTACCGCTGCTTCTGCTTCCTCCACCTCTGAGGCTGCTTCTGCAAGCACCACCGCTGTTTCCGAGGCTGCATCTTCTGAGGCTGCTTCCAGCGAGGCTGCTTCCTCTGAGGCTGCATCTTCCGAGGCCGCTTCCTCTGAGGCTGCTGTCAGCGAGGCTGCTTCTTCTGAGGCTGCTTCCACCACTGCCGCCTGAGTTTAACGCGCACAGCGTACATAACAGGATAGCAAAAGGCCGCTGCACATCGTTTTGTGCAGCGGCCTTTTTGGTTGCGCAGAAAGATTATAAATGCCCTCCGCGTGCGCTATGGGCATAATCAGCGGAATGATTTTTTTCGGGATACCGGGTCGTCTACGGACGCCCCGGTATCCCATTTTATGAAAAAAGACCACCGCACAAAGCCATGTACAGCAGTCTCCTCGCGTTTGAGAAGTAAGCTTCCCAGTATCATTTTTCAAGGATCGCGCGGATCTGGGCAAGGTCGGCAGCAAAGGTGATATTCCGCTGCCGCGCCGAGGTGGAAAGCCCCATGGTGATCATCTGCTGCAAAAGCTGGTGCAAAGGCTGGTAGTAGCCGTTCAGGTCGTAGAGGATGCAGGGCGCGTCCAACTGCTCCAGCGACAGCTTGCTGATGACCTCGGTGATCTCCTCCAGCGTGCCGGTGCCGCCGGGAAACGCGATAAAAGCATCGCCCAGTTCGATCATTTTGGTTTTGCGGGCGGGGATATCCTCGGTCACGATCAACTCAGTCAGTCCCTCGTGCTGCAGCTCTGCGTCCAGAAAGCACTTGGGCTCTACGCCGGTCACCCTGCCGCCTGCGGCCAGCACACTGTCGGCTAGAATACCCATCAGGCCGCTTTTGCTGCCGCCGTACACCAGCGCGTTGCCGCTTTCGCCGATCCAGCGCCCCAGCTGCTGCACAGCCTGTGGCAGTGCAGGGTCGTTGCCAAGGCTTGCGCCCAGATACACGGTAATGTTCATTGCAGTATCCTTTCTTGCCGGGTCAGATGCTCCACAGCACCGCGCCCAGCACCGCAGAAAGAAGGATCATCCCGATGGGGGACGGCGCTTTCTGCGTTTTCTTTTTATAGGCAAAATGCAGGATGCCCAGCAGGGCAAACACTGCCAGCGCACGCACATCCGGGGCAAAGCCGCCGGAAACGGTGGTAAAGCCCCCCAGCGTGGAAAGCCCCATGGTGCAGGCGGTGGCTAAGATCATAGCCACCACGCAGGGGCGCACCCCGGCCAGAAAGGCGTTGACCCTGGCGTACTTCATCAGGCTGTGCAGCGCCGCCGCAATGAGCAGGATGAGGA